>FUFK010038287.1_pt1 | contig 223060 bp, 215 predicted proteins | sample 1021851 | NCBI WGS metagenome assembly FUFK01 (sample SAMEA51879418, study PRJEB19060) | metagenome | reverse complement strand
TTCGCACCGGCCGCGTCGCCCTTCCGGACACCGCCGTCGCGGGCCATGGGGGCAAGGAAGGGGGTGCACCAGCTTTCGCGCCCTCCCGATCCGGCGGGGGATATGCCGAAAAGGTGCATGAAAGTCAAGTATTTAGCGCAGAAATAGGATTGTTCGAGAGGGGGTCCTACGGCCGGTGGAGGGGACGCTTGCGGTCATTGGCGAGAGGGCGATGACGCACCGGGCCAGGCTGGATTCCCGCCTGCGCGGGAATGACGAGGGCTGGTGTGGGACGGGAAGCGGACCTCGCGCTCGGAACTTCAATACCTGGCGCGTCGTAGTTTGGAAAAAGACGAGGCGCTGGAATGACCGCAACACCGCAACGCACCAAGCTACACGATGCTTTAAACGTGTTCGTAGGCAAATGGACCGCTCATGGCATCTCCTACGGCGGAACCGACCAGAGCGGAGAAGATCCGAAGAGCAATGGTGAAACGTGGGTGAGCACGCACGAAGCCAACTGGCACACCGGTCGCTTCTTCATCGTTCAGGATGAGCGCGCCGATATTGCCGGAAGTCGTTTCGACACGATGAGTTTCATCGGCGTCCGCGACGATGGGAAGTATTTCTCACGAAGTATCGAGAACCACGGCTTCTACCGAGATTATGATGTCATCCACGAGGGCGATATTTGGCGGTTCGAAGGATCGAGTGAACGCGCCATTGTGAAGTTTGAAGATGAAGGGCGGAGACAGGTTTGGATGTGGGAATGGAAACCCGCCGATACCTGGCTCCCCCTTTGTGACCGTATCGCTGCGAAGATTGATTAACTAGTGCTGCCCACGGTCTGCTTTGGGCGCTGACAGGCTGGCTGGTCCGCTCCATGGCCTGACGAAAGCACGTTCCGAGAGGCGCAGGGCGCATTTGCCGGAAGCTCTACCCTTGTCCCCGAACGGAACCTCGCCTTCCGGTTGCCATTGGTAGAAGGAGAGTTCGCGCAGACGGATTGCGGGGAGAGGTCGACAACCTTGTACGGGGAATGCCGAATGCTCGACCGGATCAATGATTTCATCGGTGCCGATATCGGCCTTCATGGAGAGGTGGCGGAAGCGGTTCTGATTGCCGTGCTCGTCGCGATGGTTGCATTGGCTATGCATTGGCTGGTGTTCCGCGGATTGCAGCACCTTTCCGATGCAAGTGGCAGCAAGGCCGACAATATCGTGGTGTCCCGGCTCCGGCGTCCCACGCGTTTCGCCATTCTCGCGCTCGCTCTGATTATCGTGGCGCGGGAATTGCCGCTTCTGGACGAAATCTGGCAGAAGGTCGCCGGCTTCGTCATGCCTGCCCTGATCGGCTGGATGGTTCTGGCGGTCCTGCATGCCCTGGTGAACACCATGGCCCTGAGCGCGGACGTTTCGGTCGAAGACAATCTGCGCGCGCGGCGAAGGCGGACCAAGCTCGCCATGTTCAACCGCATCGCCACTTTCCTGGTGATTTTCGTAACGGTCGGGGTGATGCTTCTATCGATCCCGGGGGTGCGCGATATCGGCATGACACTGGTCGCGTCGGCCGGTCTTGCCGGCCTGGCGGTGGGTGCTGCTGCACAGCCTGCGCTGCGTTCGCTCATCGCCGGGGTGCAGATGGCGGCCACGGAGCCGATCAACATCGACGATGTCGTGATCATCGAGGGCGAGTGGGGCTGGATCGAAGAGATCCGCACGACCTATGTGGTCGTCAAGATATGGGACGAAAGGCGACTGATCGTCCCCACGACCAAGTTTCTCGAAGAGCCATTCCAGAACTGGACGAAGACGACAGCCAAGCTGCTCGGCACGGTCTTTCTCTATCTCGACCCGGCAGCGCGGGTGGAGCCGATCCGGCAGGAATTCGAAAGGCAGATCAACGCTAACAAGCGCTGGGACGGACGCGTTCAGGTCACGCAGGTGACGGAAACAACGCGCGATACCAAGGAAGTCAGGCTTCTGATGAGCGCCAAGGATTCGCCGACCCTGTTCGATTTGCGGTGCGATATCCGCGAAGGGATCACAGACTGGATATCGCAAACCTGCCCCGAAGCCTTCGCGCGCAATCGATGGATCGACGAATCCGGGAGAGAAGCGGCCAGTTCTTGAGAGGCTTGGCGGGAAAGGTGCCCCGAACCGGCTACGTCGCAAACAGCATCGCATCGTCGGCGAAGGCCTTCATCTCCAGCGCATTACCGCTGGGATCGCGGAAGAACATCGTGGCCTGTTCGCCGGGCTGGCCCCTGAAGCGGATCGTCGGTTCGATCGCAAACTCGACCCCGGCCGCCGTCAGCCTGTCGGCCAGGTCCTGCCAGTCTTCCATGGCGAGCACGATGCCGAAATGCGGCACCGGAACGCCGTGGCCGTCAACGTGATTGCTTGTCCGATCTCCCGCCCCGCCGGGGGCGAGATGGGCGACGATCTGGTGGCCGTAAAAGTCGAAATCGACCCATTCGTCGCTCGAGCGCCCTTCGCGGCAGCCCATGGCATCACCATAAAACTCCCGCGCCGCGGCGAGATCGTTGACGGGAAAGGCGAGGTGGAACGGGCGCAATGTCATGGTGATGGAATAGGCGAGCGTTTGACATTTTCCTACAGCCACCTGCGCCTGGCGGCGTAGGCTTCCTGTTCAAACCCATCGCCCCGTGCAAAGCCAGGATCTGGCCCATCGTTCAGCATCGACAGCGACGGGATGAACGCCTAACCCCCAGACGAATCGCAAGGGGCACCGCATGAAGCTCATCATCGGCAACAAGAACTATTCCAGCTGGTCGCTGCGCGGGTGGCTCGCCGCCAAGCAATCGGGCCTGTCGTTCGAGGAAATCGTCGTCCCGCTGTTCGGCGAGAACTGGGAAGCCGACAAGCATGGCGGTCAGATCCGACCCTCGTCGGGCAAGGTGCCGCTGCTGTGGGATGGCGATGCGGTGGTGTGGGACAGCCTCGCCATTCTCGAATATCTCGCCGACAAGGTCGGGCGCGACCGGTTCTGGCCCAAGGATGCCGTGGCGCGGGGCATGGCCCGATCGATGGTTTCCGAAATGCACTCTTCCTATGCCGCGCTGCGCGGCGAATGCCCGATGAATGTGCGCAAGCGCTTCGACGGTTTCGAGCCGAGCGAGGCATGCAAGGCCGACATCCTGCGCATCCTCGGCCTGTGGGCCGAAGCGCGCAGCCGTTTCGGCAGCGGTGGGCCGTTCCTGTTCGGCACTTTCGGCGCGGCGGACGTATTCTTCGCCCCGGTCGTGTCACGTTTCATCAGCTATCAGATCCCCGTCCCGGGTTTCGCCGCCGCCTATATGCAGGCGCTGTGGGAACATGAGTGGATGGAAGCATGGATCGCCGCATCGGAAAACGAAGAATGGGTTATCGAACAATACGAAACGGTTGGCTGACCGCCATAGCTGCGCTGGGCGCGCTNTTCCTCCCCGCGCAGGCGCAGGCATGGGGCTTNTACGCCCATACCGTGACCGCCGACATCGCGATGGAGAACGTGCGGCCCGAAACGCGGGCGAAGATTGCACGGCTGCTTCGTGCATCGCCCATGCTGGGCACACCCGATTGCGCCATCGAAACGTTGCAGGATGCGGCCGTATGGCCGGATTGCCTGCGCGGGGCCTACTGGAGGTGGGGTTACACCTTTTCGTGGCACTACCAGACGGAGCCGGTGACCGAGGAATACGACGCGCGCAAGAACTGTTCCGGCCTCAATTGCGTCAGCGCGCAGGTCGAACGCAACCAGCGTATCCTTGCCGATGAAAGCCTGCCTGACAATGTGCGCGTGGAGGCGCTGGCATTCCTCGTCCACTTCATCGGCGACATCCACATGCCGCTGCATTCGGGCGACCTCGACGATCGCGGCGGCAACGATCGCGAAACGACCTATGGGATCGTGCCCGGGCTCAATCTCCACTGGGTGTGGGACGGCCCGCTGGCAGAACGTGCGATCAGCGGCGATCCCCCGGTAGCGCGGCGGTATACGGCGCAGGAGCGCGCCGAACTGGCAGGCGGCACGTCGGCCGACTGGGGCCGTGAAAGCTGGGAAATCGCGCGGGAATTCATCTATCCCGAAACCTTCGGCTGCGATCCGTGCGAGGGGGAGCTGCCTGACCAGGTCGACATGTCGCAGGCAATCATCGACCGCTCGCTGCCGATCGCCCGGCGCCGGGTCTTGCAGGCAGGACTGCGCATGGCCGATTATCTCGACGCGGCGTTCGAGCCCGGCCCCCTGCCGGAGCCGGCGAGCGATTAGGGAAGGCGTTTGGTAGGGTAAGGCGTGCCGTCCCTGCGGGTATAACCATCCGGCCCGAAGACCATGTCAATATCCGGATATGCGCCCGAATCGCGGGCCTTGTCGCCCGCGCTAACCGCCACGAACACGCAATCGGAAGTGGACCGATTGTGCAGCCGATGCCCGTTTTCCACGCCCGCTGCCCAGGCGAGTACATCGCCCGGTCGAACGATGCTTTCTCCCTCGTCCTCGATCAGCACGGCTTCGCCGGCGAGCATGACGACCAATTCGTCTTCGAGGCGGTGCCAGTGCCGCTGCGAGGAAAAGGCACCCGGCTTTAGCGTCACGTGGCTTGCCCCCATACGGGTGAGGCCCGATGCCGGAGCGAGGCGGCGATACCACCGCCCTTGTACGTCCGCATCGAACGGCGCCGGATAACCGGTGGCATTGGTCTGGGGAATGGCATCGAGATCGAGCTTGGGCATTGTCGTACACTCCTGCTAGCGACGCAGGAATGACGCAAGTGATCGACCTCGCCAAGCGACTGATGGCCGCACCCAGCATCACCCCGGCTACCGGATCGGTGTTCGACGCGATGGAAGCCATGCTCGCCCCTCTCGGTTTCGAGGTCACTCGCTTCATGCGCGGCGACGGGGAGGAAGGCACTCCCGAAGCGCCAGTGGAGAACCTGTTCGCCATCCGGCGCGGGCCCGAAGGGGCGAAGCATTTCGCCTTCGCAGGACATCTGGACGTCGTCCCGCCGGGCGGCGGCTGGGCGAGCGAGCCGTTCGAACCGGAAGAGCGCGGCGACCTGCTTTACGGGCGCGGCGCGGTCGACATGAAGGGCGCGATCGCCTGCATGGTCGATGCGGTCGCGCAGGTTCCTGCCGATGCCGGCACCATCAGCTTCATCATTACCGGCGATGAAGAAGGCCCCGCGCTGCATGGCACCCGGGCGATCATCGATTACATGACCGCAGAGGGTATAACGCCCGATCTGTGCCTGGTTGGCGAGCCTACCAGCGTGAACCGCCTTGGCGACATGATGAAGATCGGCCGGCGGGGGTCGGTCAATATCTGGCTGGAGGTTGAGGGCACGCAGGGTCATGTCGCCTATCCGCACCTTGCCGACAATCCGATCCCGAAGCTCGTCGCCATGCTCGCCGAACTGGATGCACTGGTACTCGATGAAGGGACCGACTGGTTCCAGCCATCCAACCTCGAGATAACCGATCTCGAGGTCGGCAATCCGGCGCACAACGTCATCCCGGAAAGAGCAAAGGCGCGGATNTCCATCCGTTTCAACGACTGCCATTCGGGNGCNTCACTATCCGAACAGATCGCCGCCATCGCCAGAAAGCATGGCGGNACCGCCCTGCCGATCGTCAGNGGCGAACCCTTTCTGACGCCGCCGGGACANTTNTCGGANATCATCCANNCTGCAGTAAAGGCGGAAACCGGCGTCGAGCCCGAACCTTCCACCACNGGCGGAACGTCGGACGCCCGTTTCCTGCGGGCTGTGTGTCCGGTCATCGAATTCGGCCTGTGCAACGCAACCATGCACAAGCGCGACGAAGCTGTAGCCATGGCCGACCTTTCGACGCTAAGCCGCATCTATACGCGCATTGCTAGGGATGCGCTGGCCCGCTAGCGGACACGAGGGAGGGATCGCATGCTGAGGACCTGGTTCGAAATTCCGCTGTGGCAGCGCGTGATAACCGCGCTCATCCTCGGCGTGCTCACCGGCTGGGCNTGGGGCCCNGATGCGGAATCGATCAANTGGATCGGCGATTTCTTCATCAGNTCGATCAAGATGCTGGTCGTTCCGCTCATCTTCTTCAGCCTCGTGTCGGGCGTTGCCGCGATTGGCGACCTGCGCAAGCTGGGCGCGGTCGGCGGGCGAGCGATGCTTCTCTTCGTCGTGACCGGCCAAATCTCCGTATGGCTGGGCCTGGGGCTCGGCACGCTGGTCGCACCGGGCAGCGGGGTAGACACCAGCGCGATCGAAATGGGCGCNACGCCCGAACCCAACCCGACCACNGCAGTCGACATGATCCTTTCGATCGTGCCCGAAAGCCCCGTACAGGTCATGGCGGACGTCTCGGTCCTCCCCCTGATCGTGTTCAGCATGCTCATCGGTATCGGCATCCTGATGGCGAAGGAGGAAGGGCTCCCGGTTCAGAAGGTCTTCGATAGCGGGGCCGTCATCATGCAGAAGGTGACGATGGTGGTGATGGAACTCACCCCCTTCGGCGTTTTCGCCCTGATGGCGTGGGTGGCAGGAACCCTAGGCTTCGATGCGCTGCTGGCACTCGGAAAACTCGTGGCGCTCAACTACGCCGGATGCCTGCTGATCATTTTCGTCATGTATTCGGCGATGATCAAGTTTCTCGCCAAATTGCCCGTGCGCGATTTCTTCCGCGGGATCATCGACGCGATGGCGGTGAGCTATTCGACCGCCAGTTCCAACGCGACGCTCCCGGTGACGCTGCGCTGTGCGGAGCGCAATCTGGGCGTATCGAACTCGGTGGCAAGTTTCGTGATTGCCCTTGGTGCGACCATCAACATGAATGGCACGGCGATGTATCTGGGGCTCGCCACGCTGTTCGGCGCGCAGATCTTCGGTGTCGACCTCAGCTGGGCCGATTACTTCCTAATTTCGATCCTCGCGACGTTGGGTGCGGTGGGCGCTGCAGGCATTCCGGGCGCCGGACTGATCATGATGGCACTGGTCTTCGGTGCCGTCGGCGTGCCGCTGGAAACGATCGCCTTCGTCGCCGGCGTCGACCGGATCATGGACATGATGCGCACCACGACCAACGTCAGCGGCGATGCTGCCGTGGCGACGACCGTGGCGGTGATGACCGGCGAAATCGACACAGGGGAAATGGTGTCGGCGGACGACGTGTGACGATCAGCTCGCTTTAGCTAGCTCCACGGGCACGAATTCTCCCAGCGCGCATGATACACCGCGTTGGGATGGGCTGCCCGGGCCGTCCAGCACGTAAATTACCTCGCCCGCGCAGAGCGAGTTGCCGCGTACGTCGTAGCTGATGGCGCGCCGGATGCCGAGGTGCAGGCAGCTGTTGGGAAGCGTATTGCGCCAGGTCCGCGAGCCTACCTTGAAATCGATCGTGCGGTCGTCATGCACAATGGTCCGGCTGATCGTGGAGGCATTGAGGCACCGCTGGGGTTCGCCGGTAACGGTGGCTGCAGGGGCCTTGCTGACGAAGGGCTGATCGTCTTCGACGGATGCACAGGCGAGCACCGCAAGGGGCAGAACGAGAACGGTGGCGGTACGGATCATCGCGCATCTCCAGCTGACCCGGCCCGTCACATCAGCCCGGACCGGTCTTTGCGTTGCCCCTGCCTGGTTTCTCTAGCACCTTCTTGCGGTAACTGCACAGGTCCACCACGGTGCACCGCCAGCATTCGGGCGTGCGCGCCTTGCAGACATAGCGGCCATGCAGGATCAACCAGTGATGCGCGCCCAGCCGGAAGGGTTGGGGCACACGCTGTTCGAGCTTTGCCTCGACCTGTTCGGGCGTCTTCCCCTTGGCCAAGCCGGTGCGATTGCCGACGCGGAAGATATGCGTGTCGACCGCGAAGGTCTCCTGTCCGAACCAGCAATTGAGGACCACATTGGCTGTCTTGCGCCCGACACCGGGCAGCCGCACGAGATCCTCGCGCGTGTCGGGCACCTTGCTGTCGTATTCGTCGACGAGCAACTGNCTGAGCGCAATCACGTTCTTCGCCTTGGAATTGAACAGGCCNATGGTCTTGATATGNTCCTTCAGGCCANCTTCGCCNAGGGACAGCATCTGTTCCGGCGTTTCCACCTCGCGAAACAGAGCGCGGGTGGCCTTGTTGACCCCNACATCCGTCGCCTGTGCGGACAGGGCNACCGCGACGACCAACTGATAGGCATTGCCGTATTCCAGTTCGGTTTCGGGCGANGGATTGTCTTCGGCAAGCCGGCGGAAGAACTCGAAAATCTGGTCCTTCGTCATTGAAGACCCAAAACCTCTTCCATCGTATAGCGGCCCGCCTCGCGCGCGAGCATCCACTCGGCAGCGCGCACGGCGCCGCGGGCGAAGATGCTTCTGTTTTCCGCGCTGTGGGACAATGTCAGCCGCTCTTCCTCGCCTGCTAGGATCACGCTGTGTTCGCCNGCCACGGTCCCGCCGCGCAGACTGGCGAAGCCGACGGCCCCTTCCTGCCGCGCACCGGTATGCCCATCGCGCCCGCGCTCGGACTGCTCGGCAAGGTCGATCCCGCGCCCCTGTGCTGCCGCCTCGCCCAGCAATAGCGCCGTGCCGCTGGGCGCATCGACCTTGCGGCGATGGTGCATTTCGAGAATTTCGATGTCCCAGTCCGGGCCAAGTCGCGCCGCGGCCTCTCGCACGAGATGCGCCAGCAGCGTCACGCCGAGCGAGGTGTTTCCCGTCTGCAGAACGGCGACGACCCGGGCGGCATTGTCGATTGCATCATGGTGCGATGTATCGAGGCCAGTCGTGCCGATGACAATGGGGATACCGGCACCGATGGCGGCGTGAAGGTTCGCATCCAGGGCTTGCGGAACGGAGAAATCGATCAGCACGTCGCTCGCATCGGCCAGCCCCGCCGGATCGCCGCCGCGGTCGATACCGCCGGCCAGTTCGTGTCCGCTCGCCGCGACGACGTGAGCCAGCGCATGGCCCATGGCACCTTCGCTTCCGATTATCCCGATCCGCGCCATTGGTTCTCCATGTGAGGTTTGATTTGGTATCGCTGTTTGCAGGTGGTTTGAATTGCCCTGCGCCTTCGCTACTTGAGGGCAATGGCCGATATGCGCAACATCGTGATCCTGACCGGGGCGGGAATTTCCGCTGAAAGCGGGATCGACACCTTCCGCGACGCAGGGGGGCTCTGGGAACAGCACAGGGTCGAAGACGTCGCGACACCTGAAGCTTTCGAGCGTGATCCGGACCTTGTGCTGCGCTTTTACGATATGCGGCGAGAGGCGATTCAGGCCAAGCAGCCCAATGCGGCGCATGAGGCGCTGGCGAAGCTGGATGCCGCATGGGACGGCGAATTGCTGATCGTCACCCAGAATGTCGACGATCTGCACGAACGGGCCGGCGCGAGCCGTGTGTTGCACATGCACGGTACGCATCTCAATGCATGGTGCACGGCCTGCGATATGCGGACGAAATGGACCGGGCCGATGCTCGACCGGCCGGCCTGCCCCGAATGCGGCGAACGTGCACTGCGCCCCGACGTCGTGTGGTTCGGCGAAATGCCGTACGAGATGGACCGCATCTACGCTTCCTTGCGCAAGGCGGATCTGTTCGTGAGTATCGGCACGTCGGGCGCGGTGTATCCGGCGGCCGGCTTTGTGCAGGAAGCGCGCGAAATGCGCGTGCGGACACTCGAACTCAATCTAGAGGCAAGCATGGGTTCGCGCTGGTTCCACGAATCGCGTCATGGCCCGGCCACGCAGCTGGTGCCGCAATGGGTCGACGAGGTGCTAGGCGGCTGATCCGCAGGCGCTGCAGGCCGGGTCCTTGGCGATGGCGAAACTGCGCATGCCGGGCTTCAGGCCGTCGAGCAGATGGACGCGGCCCCAATCGGCATCGCCCAAGGCGCTGACGCCGTCGAGCAGGATGCGGATCGCCTGCATCGCTGCAAAGGTGGCAACCCATCCCGCCATGGCGCCAAGCATGCCGTCTTCGGCGCAAGTGTCGCAGTCTTCTGCATCGAAAGCGTCGCCCACGAAACAACGGTAGCAGGCTTCCCCGGCGAGATGTCCGGCAAAGGCGCCGACCTGCCCCTGGAAGCGCCCGACAGCAGCCGAGAGCAGTGGCACGCGCTCTGCTACGCAGGCGTCGGAAACGGCAAGGCGCGTGGCAAAATTGTCGGTCCCGTCGAGTACGAGGTCCGCCCCGATCACGAGATCGGGTGCATTGGCTACCGTGATCCGCCGGTCGCTGATCTGCACGTCCAGTTCGGGATCGAAGCCGGTTACCCAACGCTTGGCGATAACCGCCTTGCCATGACCGATGTCGCGTTCGTTGAACAAGGTCTGGCGCTGGAGATTGCTGGCATCGACACGGTCGTCATCGACCAGGGTCAGTTTCCCGATCCCCGCACCCGCGAGATATTGCAAGGCAGGGCTGCCAATACCGCCAAGCCCGACCAGCACGAGATGCTTTTTCGCGAGGGCGATCTGCCCCGCGCCGCCGATTTCCGGCAGGACGATGTGCCGCGCAAAGCGATCGAGGCGTTCCGGGGACAGGCTCACGCGCGTTCGTCCTCGCCCTCGGGCGCACGTTCCTTGCGAAAACCATGCATGCCATGCCACCACTGCATGGCGATCACGGCGCCCTTGGACGGCTGGAGCAGCGCCAGCAACATGGCGATGGCGAGCGGGATGATGATCGAAATGATCGCCATGGCCGAAAGGACGAAATCGCTGGCCAGCATGATCAGTATCGGCGCGAGCAAATGGCCTGTCACGAAGATGGAGATGTAAGCCGGAAAATCGTCTGCGCTCTGGACCGAAAGATCGAGCGCGCAGGCGGCGCAGCGATCATGCGGCTTGAGCCATTTGCGGAAGATCTTCGCTTCCCCGCAGCGCGGACAATCGCCGCGCGCACCGCGGATGAGCACGGCGGCGAAGGAATGCGGCAGGTCGATATGCGCTCGCGGGGCAGGGGAGTCGTGATGCGGCATCCGCAGCCCTTTGGCCTGTCACGCGCAGCCTGTCGACAGGTCTGTGTATGGCCCTGTCGACAGGCGGTGCATCGATTGTGGAAGCGGCCCGAAGAGCTGCAGGATTTTCCTGTCAGCTTTCCAGCTGTCTCAACAGGCTGCGCACATCGCCATCCATATCGGCATCGCGCTGGCGCAGGTCTTCGATAAGNCGAACGGCATGGATGACGGTGGANTGATCGCGGCCNCCGAACTTGCGCCCGATTTCCGGATAGCTGCGCGGCGTCAGAACCTTGGANAGATACATGGCAACCTGCCGCGGACGGACCACGGCGCGNGCACGGCGCTTGCTGCTCATTTCGGACCGGTCGATCCGGTAGAACTGGCACACGGTGCGCTGGATTTCGTCNATCGTGATCCGGCGGCGATTGGCCGAAAGGATATCGGTCAGCTGTTCTTCGGCAAGCTGCAGGGACACTTCCTGTCCCGTCAGCTGCGCATAGGCGATCAGCTTGTTGAGGCCGCCGACCAGTTCGCGCACATTGCGCGTGATCGTCCGGGCCAGGAAGTCGAGCACATCCGCCGGCACTTCGAGCGGTGCGAAGCGGGTAAGCTTGGATGTGAGGATCTTCTTGCGCAGTTCGATATCGGCTGCCTGGATATCGGCCACGAGCCCCATCGAGAGACGCGAAAGCAGGCGCGGTTCCACACCGTCNAGAGCCTGNGGCGCGCGGTCTGCNGCAAATACCAGCCGCTTGCCTTCGGCCAGCAGCGCATCGATCGTATAGAGCAGTTCTTCCTGCGCGCTGGCCTTGCCGATGATGAACTGGATGTCGTCCACCAGCANCAGGTCGAANCTGCGCAGGCGNGCCTTGAATTCNAGCATCTGGTTGGCCTTCAGCGCCTGGACGAATTCGACCATGAAGCGTTCGGCGCTGCAGTAGAAGATGCGGCTGCGCGGATGAGCCTGCAGGAAGCTGTGGCCGATCGCGTGGAGCAGGTGCGTCTTGCCCTGGCCCGTAGCGGCCTTGAGATAGAGCGGCGAGAACTGCGGCTTCTCGGTGGCGCCCATGCGCTGGGCTGCGTTGAAGGCGAGGACATTCGCTTCGCCGGTGATGAAGGCTGCAAAGGTCAGCGACGGGTCGAGCCCGACCGAGCTGGTGAAGCCGGTGTCGCCCAGCGTATCGGCGCCGATTGCCATCATCGAGGTATCCGCGCCGTCGTTCGCCGGACGGCGGCCATCGGAATGCAGGCGCAGATCGGTGACCTGACGGCGTCCCGGGTGCACCTGGATACGGACATCGCGCACCTCGCTGCGAGCGATCTTCCATGCCAGGCTCAGGCGGTCGGCAAAGCGATCCTTGACCCAGTTGGCGCTGAATTCGGTGGGCAGGAAAAGGTCGAGCGTGCCCGTATCCTTTTCGATGCCGCCGACCTGGATCGGCTTGATCCACTGGCTGTGAAGCTGGTGTCCCAGATCCTTTCGCAGGCCCTGGCTGATGTCCGCCCAATCCGCCGCCAGGTTTACCGCTTCCAGATCTTCCATGAAATCGTCCTGTGCCTTTTTGGTCGCCCCGGATTTCGCTGCGTCGCGCATTCTCGTACAGTCCCCCGAAGGGCGCCGTGCGGCACCCTTGAATTGATGGTCAGCGAAAGAGGCACAGTCTGGCCATGCTCCGGAATCGGTGCTTCCGGAGGTCTCCCTCACTTTATCGATTTTCTAAGAGCCCGGGCTGTCCCGTCCCGAGCCGATGACCATTGTCTAGGTCGCGGGCCGGATGAGTCGCAAGGGGGATAACTGTAAAAAACCTGAAATATACTTGTTGACTCAGATGTAAGCCGCAGGCCCCCGTTCAAGTCGATGAATTTNCTCGCAATTGCTCGAAATCANGATGCGAATCGCGGGTTTCTGGTGCTTCTTNCCGAGGCCGCCCGAAAGGTGCGTACCAAAACGAAACGCGAAAACGACAAAAGGGCCGCCGGTTCGACCGGCGGCCCCTTTTGTCTTTCCCTGCCGGCGTGCCGGCGAGAGCGAATCAGAGCGCGGAAACGCGCTTCGACAGGCGGCTCATCTTGCGAGCAGCGGTGTTCTTGTGAAACACGCCGCGAGCGACACCGCGTGCCAGTTCCGGCTGGGCTGCCTTGAGCGCGGCCTGGGCATTGTCCTTGTCGCCGCCTTCGATTGCGACTTCCACCTTCTTGAGGAAGTTGCGGATGCGGCTCAGGCGGGCACCGTTGATGTCGGCGCGCTTTTCGTTGCGACGGATGCGCTTCTTGGCTTGCGGCGTATTGGCCATGTTTGTCCTCGTCAGGCCGCACGGCATGCGCGGCGAAATCTCTTTGGGTGCGTGCGAATGGGCGGCACGGGCCGCCGGAAAGCGGCGCACTTAGCGGCGCCCCTGCGAATCGTCAAGCAAATCGTGGTGGCGACCGGAACGCGGTTGCGGAACTGCGTGCATCGGCTCCGGTTGCTCCTATATGTAGGACCTCCGGCAAAAGGACAAGTATGTGAGCGACAAGCCCGACACCAGCGATGCCGAATGGCGCGAAAAGCTGACCCCCGAACAGTACCACGTCCTGCGCGAAGCGGGGACCGAACGCGCCTTTACCGGCAAATACGACAAGCATTACGATGCCGGCGAATATTACTGCGCGGGCTGCGGCCAGAAGCTGTTCGAAAGCGACGACAAATATAACAGCGGCTGCGGCTGGCCCGCCTTCACCGCCCCGGCGGAGGGTGAGGTCGTGGACGAACACCGCGACATATCCCACGGCATGATCCGGACCGAGGTGACCTGCTCGAACTGCGGCGGCCACCTGGGCCACGTGTTCCCCGACGGTCCGCCTGATCGCGGCGGCATGCGTTACTGTATCAATTCGGCTGCGCTGGATTTCGAACCCGACGACTGACGCTTTACGCGCATCCATTCAGGCGGGATTAGACCTCGCCATGCGATGTCCCGATATTTATAGGGCCTCCGACTGGAGCCGGCGACTAACAATGGGTATCTGCATAACCGATGGATAAGAGAGGGAGCCGCCGCAAGAGCGCCGCGCGCAAGGATGGCGCATCGCGCGCAGCAGCGGACGAGCCGCAGAGCCGGGTCAAGTTCTGGATGCGCCGCCTTATCATCTGGGGCGGGGCGCTGGCGGTCCTTGTCGCCCTCTTCGTCGGCCTGGCCGTCGTCTTCGCGGCCCGGTCGATGCCCGGCTATTATCAGCTCAAGGCGACGCAGACGGCGCAGACCATCGTCGTTCGCGCACGCGACGGGACCGAGATCGTGGAACTCGGCCCCAGCTACGGCAAGTGGCTGACTTCCGACGAAATCCCACAGGTGATGAAGGATGCGATGATCTCGGTCGAGGACCGCAGATATTATTCGCATTTCGGGATCGATCCCTATGGCCTCGTTCGCGCCGTCTATACCGCGGCGACCGGTGACCGGCGCGTGTCGGCAACCTCGACCATTACCCAGCAGCTGGCGCGCAACGTCTTTCTCAACAACAACCGTTCGCTCGATCGCAAGCTGCGCGAAGCTGTGCTCGCGATGGCGTTGGAGGCGAAGTTCTCGAAGGAACAGATCCTCGAGCTTTATCTCAACAAGGTCTATTTCGGCGGCGGCGCCTATGGCGTGGATTCTGCCAGCCGCAAATTCTTCAGCCATCCGGCGACCGAACTCTCCACCGCCGAAGCGGCGATCATCGCCGGGCTGGTCAAGGCGCCCAGCCGTTATTCGCCCACGGCCGATGTGAATGCCGCAGTGGGCCGCGCCAGTGTCGTCCTGCGCCTGATGAAGGAACAGGGCCGCATCCCCGCCGATGCGACCGTCGATCCCAGCGCCGTGAAGCTCAAGGAAGAAGCGGGCCAGAACTCGGTCCGCTATTTCACCGACTGGGCTCTGCCGCAGCTCGACCTGCTGCTGCCCGAAACGTTCGAACCGATCGAGGTGTGGACCACGCTCGATGTGGGGATGCAGCGAGCCGCCACCGCATCGATAAAGTCCAATACGCCCGATGGCGCGCAGGGTGCGCTCGTCAGCATGGACCGTGACGGGGCGGTGCTCGCGCTGATCGGCGGCACGGATTACATCCAGACCAATTACAATCGCGCCACCGATGCCCGTCGCCAGCCGGGCTCGTCGTGGAAGCTGTTCGTCTATCTCGCAGCGCTCGAGGCCGGTTACACGCCCGACGACCGCGTGGTGGATACGCCGGTCAGCATCAACGGGTGGAGCCCGCGCAATTCGTCGGGCCGCAATGTCGGCGAAATCGATCTGCGCACGGCCTTTGCCTATTCGATCAACACCGTCGCCGCGCAGCTCGGCAATGAAGTCGGCTTCGGTACGGTCGCGTCCATGGCGCGGCGCTTCGGGATCACGACCGAAATCAACACCTATCCATCGATGGTGCTGGGCACGAACGAGGTTCGCCTGATCGACATGACCCGCGCCTTTGCCGCGGTGTCGGCAGGAGGCAATTCGGTCGAACCCTATGGCATCCTGAAAGTGGAAACGACTGATGGCGACCTGCTTTACGAGCACGAGCGCAATACGCGCAGCACGCAGCTGGTGCCCGATTATGTCGCTGCCGGGATCACGGACCTGCTGCAGACCGCAGTCGCCACCGGGACCGGCCGCGCCGCCGATATCGGCAGGCCGGTAGCGGGCAAGACGGGCACGACAAGCTCCAACAAGGATGGCTATTTCGTCGGCTTTTCCTCCGGCATCACGACCGGGGTCTGGATGGGCCGGGACGACAATGTGCGCGTGGGCGGATTGCAGGGTGGTACTGCACCGGCGCGCGCCTTTGCCGCCTATATGCGCTATGCCGTCAAGGATCGCCCGGTGGAACAGTTCGACACCGATCTGCAGCTTCCGGAATGGCANCTCGAACCGGATGACGAGTACATGCTCGGCGATCCGGAAGATTACTATTTCATCGACGAGCAGGGCAATCTNATCGAACCCGGCACGTCGGACACACCGCGCGAAGATCCCTTCGGCGACGAGTTCGACCGNACGCTCGAAGGCGACCGGCCGCGTCAGCCCGTACCGGGNCAAAGGCCGCCGCAGCAGCCGCAGCAGCCGCAGCAGCCGCAGCAGCCTCAACAGCCTCCGCGCGGGGTCGATGGNGCNCCTCAGGCGATCGGGGACGACTTCCTCAACGAAGCNACGGGGGCGAGGCGCGACCAGCGCCCATAGCCCCTGCGGCGCCAGCGCAGCCCCGAAGGCTCAATGATTTGGCCCGGGCACGAAAAAGGGCGGCCTCCATTCCGGCGGCCGCCCTTTTCCTGTTCGTGTTGCTGATGCTTCAGCGAAGGCGCACGGCCACGTACTGCGGCGGACGGCCACGGCGCTGCACCCGCAGCAGCAAGGCCTCGCGGTTCTCGCTCTGTGCGGTGCGTACCGCATTCTCCAGGCCTTCCAGCGTGGTGACCGGACGATAATTCGCCGTCAGGATGATATCGCCGCGCTGCAGGCCCTTGCGGGCTGCGTCCGAATTCTGATCGACACCGGCCACGACGACACCCTGCGTATCGGCATCGACGCCAAGCTGGCGCGCGATCTGACCCGTGAGCGGGAGAACCTGCAGGCCGAGGTTGTCCTCGATCACCGCATTGTCGCCTGGCTCCATCGAATCCTCGTCCTGCGCATCGGGATTGAACTGCTGCTGCTGGCGCAGTTCCTCTTCCGACGGGCGCCGGCCGACGGTCAGATTGACGCGGCGGGTTTCACCATTGCGGATCAGTTCGACCGGGATGGTCGTGCCGGGCCGGATATTGGCGATGAGGAAGGACAGCGTCTGTTCGGGCGTCACATCCTTGCCGTTGATCTTGGTCACGATGTCGCCAGCCTCGATGCCGGCCTTTTCGGCCGCTTCGCCGGGCTGGACCGACTGGATGAATTCACCGCGCTTCTGTGCAATGCCCAGCGATGCTGCCAGATCGTCTGTCACCGGCTGGATCTGCACACCCAGATAACCGCGTTCGATTTCCACGCCGTCACGCAACTTCTGCACGATAGGCGCGGCGATCTCGGCGGGGATGGCAAAGCCGATGCCCACGCTGCCGCCCGAAGGCGAGAAGATCGCGTTGTTGATGCCGATGACATTGCCCTGCATGTCGAACAGCGGACCGCCCGAATTGCCGCGGTTGATGCTGGCGTCGGTCTGGATGTAGCGGTCGTATGCGCCGCCCTGTCCGGTGACACGCTGGATGGCCGAAATGATGCCGGACGTTACCGTTCCGCCCAGGCCGAAGGGATTGCCGATGGCCACNACCCAGTCGCCCGGNCGCGCCTGACGCGAATCGCCGAANTCGACGAAGGGGAAAGCCTTGCTGCCGCTGATCTTCAGCACCGCGAGATCGGATGATGCATCGGTGCCGACCAGTTCGGCATTATGTTCGGTCCCGTCGGGCATGATGACGGTAATCTCTTCCACCGTCCCGCGCCCGGTCGGGCTGACGACGTGGTTGTTCGTCACGACGTAACCGTCGGCCGAAATGATGAAGCCCGAACCCAGCGACTGGCCTTCGCGGTANTGCGGTTCCTGCTGCGCTCCGCCGCGNTGGCCGAAGAGGCCTTCGAACGGCGTGCCTGCAAAAGGGTTGCCCGAGCTGGTCGGCACTTCGATCCGCTGCCGGGTCGAAATGTTCACCACCGCCGGCTGCAACTGCGCCGTCAGGTCNGCGAAACTCTCNGGNGCACCGGCGCGCGGGACGACACGGGCCATATGGCTGTCGTCGTTCTGCGCAACCTGGGCTCCAGCCGGAAAACCGGTCGCGAGCGAGATCGCGGCGCCGCCTACCAGCAGCGCACTCGTCACGGAATATGCATATCGCACTGGCTTCACGTCCTTTTCGTCCTCTTCAAATACTTGCACCGACTCTACCGACGGCAGACTTACCGCCTAACGAGCCTGACGTTCCGGCGAACGACTGTGTCGCTGGCCGCTGAATGCCGATTGAACGGCACCGGGATCGTTCGACGAACGATCAACGCCGACCGCGGAACTGCCGCAGATACTCGTTGTCCGGCGACAGGATGATGCTGCTCTCCGACGGATTCTCGCTGTTGGAGAACGTCGCATCGTAGCTCTGCATCGCACGGTAGAAATCGTAGAATTCCGCATCCTGACCGAAGCTTTCGGCATAGATCCGCGCGGCTTCCGCNTCGGCATCGGCCCGGATGATNCGGGCATCGCGGTCGCCCTGCGCCCGGATCGTCCGCGCTTCACGGGCACGGTCNGATTCCATGCGGCGGAAGGCCGACTGCAACGGCGCTTCGGGCAGGTCGGTNCGCATGATCTTCACATCGACCACTTCNGCACCNTACTGGCGCGCCTGNCGGTCGAGATTGGCGCGGACATTGGCCAGCGCGCTGCCGCGCTCTGCCGTCAGCATGGCCTGGAACGTCCGGCGGCCCAGTTCCTGACGCAGGACGGAGTTCAGGATCGGCTGCAGCGCGTTGCGCACGCCGTCCGTCGATCCGGCACGTTCCACCATGCGGACCGGGTCGGTAATGCGGAAACGGGCATAGGCGTTCACCAGCAGACGTTGCTGGTCGGCGGACAGCACTTCCTCGTCGGTCATTTCCAGATCGAGCAGCCGCTTCTCGACGCGGCGAACGCTGTCGATGAACGGTACGCGGAAATAAATGCCCGCATTGGTCGTGCCGTTGGGCGTGTTGACCGTGCCGACCGGTTCACCGGTGCGGATGATGACGGCCTGTTCTTCCTCGGGCACGATGTAGGCGCTCATCATGAAGATGACGAGCAATACGCCCAATGCGATGACCGTGTAGCGGTGGTTCTGCAAAAAGTTGCTCATGTCACTGGCCCTCCGGTGCTGTCACAACGGTGGCAGGTGAACTCTGCTGGGCGCGTCGCCGGATTTCGGGAAGCGGCAGATAGGGTGTCACATTGCCGGTCTCGACGATGGTCTTGTCGGTCTGGCTCAGCACACGCTCCATGGTTTCGTAATAAAGACGCTGGCGGGTGACCTGCGGGGCAAGGCGATACTGCTGGTACACCTTGTCGAAGGCTTCCGCCTCACCTTGTGCCTGTGCCAGAACCTGCTGCGCGTAACCGCGCGCCTGGTTGCGGGCGGCATCGGCATTCTGTTCGGCGACCTGCACGTCGCGGAAGGCATCGACGACCTGTGCGGGCGGGTCGGCCTTTTCGATTTCGACGCCGAGCACGTTGACGCCGGCCCGGTAGCCGTCGAGCGTGCGCTGCATGCGCTCGCGCACATCCAGCTCGATCGCGGCGCGGCCCTGGCCAGAAAAGGTTTCATCCAGCTCGGTTTCGGCAACCGCTGCGCGCATGGCGGCTTCTGCCGCTTCGTTGACCGTGTCGACGGGATCGACAACGCGGAACTTGAAGTCCGACAGGTCCTTGATGTTCCAGCGCACGATATAGCTCAGGTCGACCAGGTTCTGGTCGCCGGTCAGGATCAGCTTGGCCTGATTGTCGTTGCCAGGGATGCGGACGGAACGCACACCTTCGACATCTTCGACTTCGACCGTTTCGATCGGGAAGGGGGCCGAGAAATTGAGACCCGGCTGCATGGCGCGGGTATAATTACCGAGCGTCTTGACCACTGCCTGNTGTTGCGGGCCGACCAGATGCACGCTGGTNGCCANNACNCCGATGCCGATGATCGCGATCACGGCGATCGGGAACCAGCTCTTGCCGCCGGGCCGCTGCGGGAAGCGCATGTTCGGNCCGCCGGGGCCACCGCCACCGCCGCCGCGGCGCCGTGGGCCCTCGGGACCGCGGCTCTTGAAGATATCCTCGATATTGGGGCCGCGGCGACCATCGCCGCTGCCACCGCCGCTACCGGGTGGCAGCCATGGATTGCGCGGACCNTTCGGCTTGTCGCCGCCTTCNGAACCCGTCGGCTTGCCGCCGTCGCTGTCGCCGNCATCCCCGGAGCCTCCGCCCCAAGGGCTTTTCTTGCCCGCCATTGCCAGGGAAATCCTGTGTCCGAACCCGTCAAAAATTCTCATGCGAACCCTTATAGGTGTGGTTCGGCGGAAAAACAGGGGTTGCCGCGCGCTTTTCGATGCTACAGCAGCCTCGCNCATGAGTTCGACCGACCCGAAATCGCTACTTCCCGCCGGCCTTGCCGAACACGTCACCACGCTTTCCGTCAAGGACGGCAGGGCTATCGCCGTGGTCGACGCTGCCGGACTGAACGAGCATCAACGTGACGAAATCAAACGTTTGATTGACACCCGTTTGCTGGAGTCTGACGACATTTCCGACGTCCGCATCGTCATGACTGCGGAGCGCAAGCAGCGCCGCCTGATCGCCATCGGCAGCGGCAAGGGCGGCGTCGGCAAGTCGACCCTGACCGCCAATCTCGCCATCGCGCTGAAGAAAACGGGCCGCGCCGTCGGGCTCGTAGATGCCGATATCTACGGCCCGTCGCAGCCGGTGATCTTTGGAAATCAGGGCGAAAAACCCATCGCGCGCGACAAGAAGCTCGTCCCGATCGAAAGTTCCTTCGGCGTTCCGATGCTGTCCATGGGTCATCTCGTGGAGCCGGGCCGCGCGCTTGCATGGCGCGGGCCCATGGCGGGTAATGCGCTCTCGCAGTTGATCGATGCCCANTGGGGCGATGTCGATACGCTGCTGGTCGATCTGCCCCCCGGCACCGGCGACGTCCAGCTCACCATGCTCCAGCGCTACAAGCCCATGGGCGCCGTCCTCGTCTCGACGCCGCAGGACCTCGCNCTGATCGACGCGGCGCGGGCGGGCCAGTTGTTCGACCAGGCCGGCGTGCCGGTNATNGGGCTGGTNGAAAACATGGCCGGCTATGCCTGCCCGCACTGCGGCGAGGTTTCTGACCCTTTCGGCAAGGGCGGAGTGGAAACGGCGGCGGAACGGCTGGAATTGCCTTTTCTCGGCCGCATCCCACTCGACCTCGCCATTCGGCAGGGAAGCGATCGCGGTACACCGCCGGCCGCAGGCGATGATGCGCTCGCGAAGCCCTTTCACGATATCGCTGCCAAGGTCGACGAATGGATTGGCGCGAAAAGTTAAGCCAGCTCCCTGTGACCCGGCGCGGCCTTATTGCAGGCGCAGCGGCGGGTGGCGGGCTTGCTGTCGCGTGGTGGCTCTGGCCGCGTCACTATTCGAGCCCCNTANCGCCCNGACCGGACGAGCGCGAATTCGGCGGCTGGATCACCATCGGCCGCGATGGCGTGGTGACGGTGGCCGTTCCCCAATTGGAGATGGGGCAGGGGGTCACAACCCTGCTCGCGCAGGTCGTGGCCGTCGAGCTTGGCGCGGACTGGCGACAGATTGCCGTCGAGCCCGCGCCGCCTTCCGGCCTNTACGCGAATGTTCCTCTCGCTGCGAAATGGGCGCCGCTCTGGTCCAATCTGCCTAGTCTTGCCGATGATCCTGGCAGTCGGCTGGCGGAAAACTTCGCCCGCAGCAACGCCTTCATCGCCACGGCAGATGGCACTAGTTTGGCAGGATACGAGCCACCCCTGCGCGAAGCTGCTGCCACCGCACGGTCTCTGCTCGCCATGGCAGCGGCAGCGCGATGGAATGTCGACTGGGAGGAATGCGAAGTTGTTGGCGGCCTCGTCCGCCATGGCGACCAGCAATTTGCATTCGGCGATCTGGTGGTCGATGCAGCGCAATTCGATCCGCCCGAACCGCCGCCGGTGAAGGTCGAACTCGCCGCCGAAGATCCCTCGCCTGCCGAAGCCGAACTTGCCCCGGCTTTCCCCCGCCTCGACCTTCCTGCAAAGGTCGATGGCAGTTTCCTTTTCGCAGGCGACATCCGGTTGCCGGGAATGGTCTATGCATCGATCAGGCACGGCCCTCTCGGTGCATCGCACCTGCTGCGGTTCGACACCGAGGCGGTAACGGGCATGTCGGGTCTCGTCGCCGTGGTGAAGTCGCGGAAATACCTCGCAGTAGCAGCCGAGAGCTGGTGGATCGCCGAGCAGGCGTTACGCAAAATCCGGCCCGTNTTCGGCGGGGANGGCGCTGTGNAAAGCGACGCCGCGATGGAAGCGCTGGAGGCNGCGCATGGTGCCGTCGANGCNCAGCGNACCATCNATGTGGGCGATGCCGACGATCTGCTGGCTCGTCCCGATTATGCGGAAACCTACACGGTCGCTCCGGCAGTCCACGCTGCCATCGAGACGGCCTGCGCCACCGCACGTTTCGACGGCAACACGCTCGAATTATGGATTGCCGCACAGGCACCGGAAATGACGCGCCGGGCGGCGGGAAAGGCGATCGGACTGTCACCGCAAGATGTCGTTCTCTATCCCACGGCGGCGGGGGGAAGCTTCGATGCCCGCCTCGAGAGGCGGCATGCCATCGAAGTCGCGCAGATCGCCAAAGAGGTTGGCCGACCAGTGCAACTGACCTGGCCTCGCGTGCAGGAGTTTCAGTCGGTGCCGGTCCGCACCCCTGTCAGTGCGCGCATGGAGGCCGCATTCGTGCCAGCCAGCGGTGGGCGCATAGCCGCATGGCGCGCACGCCTTGCCATGCCCGCCACCGCTCGCGAATTCGGTAGACGGCTGTTCGGCAACAAGACCGCCGAAGCTGCAATGAGACACTCCGAGGGGGAAGCTGACGTGCTGGCCTGTGAAGGCGCGGTTCCGCCCTATGCGATCGATAACGTTGCCATCGATCATTTGCCCGTTTCATTGCCGTTTCCAACGGGGCGGCTGCGCGGCAATGCGCCAGCCTATACGGCGTTCTTTACCGAATGCTTCATCGATGAACTGGCAGAACGCGCAGGGCGCGATCCCTTCCTTTATCGCATGGAGATGCTGGGCCGCATGCCGCGCATGGCCGATTGNCTGCGCCGGGCAACCCGGCTTGCCGGTTGGGATGGCGGCAGACGCGGCACCGGTCAGGGACTGGCCATGGTCCGAATGGGCTCTCCCGACAGCGGCGGGCGTATTGCCTGCGTGGCGCAGGCNGCATTGGGCGAGGGCGGGGTNCGTGTCACGAAACTGCATGCGGCCGTCGATATCGGACGGATCGTCAATCATGACATCGCCCGGCAGCAGATCGAAGGCGGATTGATTTTCGGCCTTTCCCTCGCGACCGGGTCCAGCATCGCGTATGAAGACGGCAAACCTGTGCCAAACCGTCTGTCGGGACTGTCGCTCCCGACGCTGGCGGATTGTCCGGACATCGTTGTCGAGTTCGTTACCAGCGATGCGCCCGCGTTCGATCCTGGCGAACTCGGCGTGGCGGTTGCTCCGCCTGCAATTGCGAATGCCCTTTACTCTGCGACCGGAGTCCGCTTTCGCCGTCTGCCACTGCTTTCGGAGGGCATATGACCTGGCGTGATCAACAGCTTCCAGCCGACCATCCGCCGGTGAAATCCGGGGCGATCGGCGTTCTTCTCGTCAATCTGGGTACGCCGGATGCGGCAGAGCCTGGGGCGGTCAAACGCTATCTCGCGGAGTTCCTTTCCGACAGAAGGGTTGTCGAGATACCGCCCATTGCCTGGCAGCCCATTCTGCGCGGCATCATCCTCAATACCCGGCCCAAGAAAAGTGCGCACGCGTACCGCCAGGTCTGGACCGACGCTGGGTCGCCATTGGCGGTGATTACGCGTCAGCAGGCCGAGGCTATGCAGGCGAGGTTGGGGAACGAAGCGCACGTCGACTGGGCCATGCGATACGGAACGCCATCGATTCCGGACCGTTTGCAGGCTCTCAAAAATTCCGGTTGCGAGCGAATTCTGCTCGCTCCGCTTTACCCGCAATATTCCGGGGCAACGACAGCCACTGTTGTGGACAAGGCTGCGGATTGCCTGCGGACAATGCGTTGGCAACCAGCGCTGCGCACTCTGCCACCCTATCACGACGATGCCGCCTATATCGATGCGCTGGCATCCGATTTGTCGAAGCAGCTCGATGCGCTCGATTTCGAGCCGGAAGTGCTCCTGCTGAGCTTCCACGGCATGCCCGAACGTACACTGCATCTTGGCGACCCGTATCATTGCCATTGCCATAAGACCTCGCGCCTCCTGCAGGAGAAGCTGCACAGGCCGGGCCTTAAATTCCGAACCACGTTCCAATCGCGTTTCGGCCGCGCGAAATGGCTCGAACCCGCAACTGATACGGTGCTGGCGGAAGAGGCAAAGGCGGGCACGAAGCGACTGGCTATCGCTGCACCGGGATTTTCTGCCGATTGCCTGGAAACGCTGGAAGAGCTGGCGATCCAAGGCCGCGAGCAATTTACCGAGGCCGGCGGCGAGCATTTTGCTGCCCTATCGTGCCTGAACGCATCCGATCCCGGCCTCGCCATGCTGGAGACGCTTTTGCGGCGCGAATTGTCGGGGTGGATTAGCGCCTAGGAATTACTTACACTAAGGTAAGTTGTCAGGAGCTACCTATGGCTACGCTTGCCGCTCATCAATCTATCGACGCTGCGCCCGCGCACTGGACGCAGGGCAATCCGGATGAAGATACGCTTGCCCACATCCCGGGCGAAAAGGGCTGGCCGCTCGTCGGCAATACCTTCAAAATGCTCGCGGATCCTCATGGCATGGCCAGGGCGATGGTCGCCAAATATGGCCGGGTCTACAAGAACAAGGCCTTTGGCGGCTGGAACGTAGCGTTGATCGGGGCGGACGCCAATGAGCTGGTCCTCTTCGACCGCGAGAAGCTGTTTTCTTCCGAACAGGGGTGGGGCCCCATATTGGATCGGCTCTTCCCTCGTGGGCTGATGCTGATGGATTTCGATCACCACCGGGCCGACCGCCGCGCGCTGTCGATCGCGTTCAAGCCGGGACCGATGCGCCACTATGCCGATGCACTCAATCGGGGGATCGGCCGGCAGGTCGAAAAATGGGGCGCGGGAGACATGCGCTTTTACCCCGCGATCAAGGAACTGACGTTGGATCTTGCGGCAGACAGTTTCATCGGCATTTCCTGGGGCCCGGAAGCAGACCGGATCAACCGCGCCTTTGTCGACATGGTGCAAGCCAGCGTGGCGCCCGTACGAAAGCCGCTTCCCTTCACGCAGATGAAAAAAGGGGTCGATGGACGGGCGTTCCTCGTCGACTATTTCACGCAGGAAACGCATCGCCGCCGGGCCCAGGGCGGGGGGCAGGATATGTTCAGCCAGTTCGCCACGGCCGAGTATGACGACGGTAGCCTGATGCCTGTCGACGAAGTCGTCGATCATATGAATTTTCTGATGATGGCCGCGCACGACACGATCACGTCTAGCGCGACGTCGCTATTGTGGCTGCTCGCCAAGAACCCTGAATGGCAGGAAAAGCTTCGGCAGGAAGTGGAGGCCGTCACCGGTGGTACGGGCACTGACGGGAGACCACGCGACCTTGCTTACGAGGATCTGGGCAAGCTGGAACTTACCGAAATGGCGTTCAAGGAAGCCTTGCGCTTCGTTCCCCCGGTGCCGTCCATGCCGCGCCGTGCCTTGCGAGAATTCGAGTATGGCGGTTACCGAATTCCTGCCGGGACGCCCGTCGGCATCAATATCCACTGGACGCACCATAGCGAAGAGTACTGGGATGAACCGGAAAAGTTCGATCCGATTCGCTTCACGCCAGATCAGGTAAAGGCGCGCCATAAATATGCCTGGGTACCGTTTGGTGGCGGCGCGCATATGTGCCTTGGCCTCCACTTCGCCTACATGCAGGTCAAGATATTGATGGCGCAACTGCTGCCGCGTTACCGGGTAGAACTGGCCGATGGCGATCCGGAATGGCAGGCCTGGCCAATCCCGAAGCCGAAAGATGGATTGAAGATCAGGCTGACAGCGCTCTGATCAGAAATCGATTGCGATGCCATCCTTGACCCAGTCGCCGTAGCGGGTCGGACTCAGTTCTTCCTCGTCCGTCCCCTTTTTCGGTTCGGGCGGGGGATCGTTGGTCCAGTGCGCGGGCTTTCTGAAACCTTGCGGACGCTTGCTCTCTTGCTTCGTCATGTCCTCTAGATGATGGTGCTGGCGGCATTGCGCAAGTCCGCGTAAGGGCGCGGCCAATGGCTGAACTCCAAGGTATCCATGCTCGCCGCGCTGCGCTGCGCCTGCTCGATGCAGTCCTGCGCCGCGGTGAAACGCTCGACATCGCCTTCAACGGCGCGACCAAGGACGTGCGCAAGTTCGAAGACAAGGCTCTCGCCCGCGCGATTGCCGCCGAGGTTCTGCGCTGGATGGTCGATCTCGACGGGCTGATCGACAGCGCTACGAAAAAGCCTCTGCCCGACGATGCCAAGGTGCGGATGGTTCTGCGCATGATGCTCGCTCAATGGCTTCGGCTACAGACGCCGCCGCACGCCGTTGTGGCGACGGGGCTGGATTTGCTGGCCGGCGGTCCAAGGCGGCTTGCGCACGGGGTTTTCTCTACGCTCACCAAACGCGAGGTCGCTTTGCCGCCCGCCCCGACCTTGCCCGAAGAGGTCGCTACCCGGTGGGGCGATCGTGCCGCGTCCATCGCAGCCGGACTTGCCGATCCACCCCCTCTCGATCTTACCTTGCGCGATCCGGCAGAGACGGAGCACTGGCAGGTCCAGCTATCTGCAGACAGCCTGATGCCGGGTCACTTGCGGCTGGCGCGCGGCGACAACATCGAAAAACTGCCAGGCTTTGCCGAAGGTGCCTGGTGGGTACAGGACATCGCCGCGTCTCTCCCGGCAAGGCTGCTTGGAGATGGAGAAGGCCGCCACGTGCTCGACCTGTGTGCNGCNCCGGGCGGCAAGACTTTGCAACTGGCGGCGCAGGGCTGGAAGGTNACNGCGCTCGATATTTCCAAGCGNCGCCTCGAACTGCTCAAANCCAATCTGAAACGCACCGGGCTTGCGGCCNGCACCGTGCGCGCGGATGCGCTNACATGGGAGCCGAAACATCAGTTCGACGCGATTNTGCTGGACGCACCNTGTACNGCCACCGGCACCGCGCGGCGCCATCCAGACGTGCTGCATCGNATCGGCGCTCGGCAGATAGNGGAAATGGCAGAACTGCAGGCGGCCCTGCTAGACCGGGCAAAGGGNTGGCTTAAGCNGGGTGGNATANTCGTCTACGCAACCTGTTCGCTGGANCGCGANGAAGGCGAAGATCAGACNANNGCCNTCGATCTTGCGNCGCTGCCGATCGGNTCNCAGAACCTTCCGGCTGGTCTCGAACCGACCGCCGAAGGCTGGTTGCGCACCGATCCGGGCATGCTTGGGGAAGCTGGTGGCCTCGATGGATTTTTCATCGCGCGCTGGAGTAAATAGCTCTTCGCGATTTCAACGATGGGAAGGCCCAGAAAAAACGCCCCGCCCGAAGGCGAGGCGCTAAAGGTAAAAGGGCTGTTACGCCCTCCGGGTCGCACGTCGATTTGCCCATGCGCGGAGAAGAGTCGCAAGCCGAATTAATTTAGGGTTGATTGCGTATCTGTTTGCGCCAAACTGATGAGCGGACCGCATTCCGGTCGAGAGGTTTTCCGTGCCGCCCGCTCACCTGCTTCCCGGTCGTTCAAATTTTCAAGGTTCCCTTGCATCGTGAGGGATGCAGGCAGTTCGGAACCGGGCAATTGCCGCGCTTCGGATCCCTGCAAGGTGCTGATTGTCGATGATCACCCGATAGCCCAGGGCGGTTTGCGTTCCGTCTTTGCCACGAGCGATCGCTATCGAATTGTCGGCGTGCTCGACAATGGGGCACCAGTGAGCGCGTTCATTCGCTCGCAGGAAGTCGATCTGGTGGTGCTGGACATGAATATGCCTGGCCTGCGCGGCATAAACGTATTGGCGGAAATTGTCGGTTCCAATGACATGACCGTGATTATCTTGACCGGCGAAACGCAGTTCACGGAGATCGAGTACGCGCTTAAACTGGGCGCTCGAGGTGCCGTCAGTAAAAGCGAGCCTGCGNCGGAAATTCTACGCGCGTGCGATGCTGCTCTCGATGGTGANGTCTATCTGTCACNAATNATGCNNAGGGGGCTGGCGTCGGTGCAGGCTCCAGANATCGCTTTGTCTCCGCGCCAGATGGCGATCCTTCATTANCTGGCTCAGGGGGAAACCAATAAAGAGATTTCCTACCGCCTGTCGATCNCGCANCCGACAGTNTCTTTCCACATTGCCGAACTGCGCCGGAAGCTCGACGTCCCTAGCAACCGCAAGATCGTTGACCGGGCGCAGGAGCTAAAGCTGCTGTGATTCACGCTTCAGCAGGGGATGGTCGGCCATTTCGCAGCAGAGCGGCTTTATCAGGATGACATCGACGGATCGACTGAGCCTTCCTCGTGTTATGGTAGTATCGTCGTAGGTTGCGGCTGCAAGCTTACGCCCATCCACCCGACGTGCGATCGATGTTTCGTCAGCAGGCAATCGATCTACATCGATGATGTGCCATCCCGACGCCCGGCCCTCGAGCTCGGCGATCGTGCACGGCCGGTTTTTCTCAAAGGCGCCGGGAAGGATGGCACGAATAATGGTGCCGTCAGGTCCAGACGTCACGATAGTCAGTTCCCCTCCCAATCCTTCGATCAGGCGCTTGGCCGACCGGAACCCGGAACCGGTACCCTGGCGTTTCTCTCCTGCCGTCGTGCGGTAGGCGTGATCGTCGTGCAATTGTTTCAGCACGCTTTCCTCGATGCCTTCGCCGGTGTCCGTTAGCTCAATGATCAGCTTACCGCCGGTCACGCGCATGGATAACTGGGCGCCGCCGGAACTGGTGTAGGTGTAGGCATTGCTCAAGATGTTCGCGAGAGCACGCATAAGTACCGGTCGGTCGGAGACGATGCTGGGGCCCTCTTCGATATCGTCCTGCAGCGTCAGCNCCTTGGCNGCGAACGAGCCNCGGAACATCATGATCAGCGGTTCNGCCAGATGGCGCAGACTGAAGCAGCTCAANGTCGCNGCNCCAGAATTNTCNCCGACGATCGCAGCGCCCGACATGGTCGTTGTTGCGATTTCAGCCAGATAGTCTGCCGAGCTNCGNAGCATGTCGGCCAGTTCGCGGTTGTCGGGATCGCCGCTTTCATCGAGCACATGAACTGCACTGTTNAGCGCCAGAATAACCTGCTGACTGTCATGGCCCGAGGCGTGCAGCAGAGCGTTTTGACTGTTCACGGTGGCCAGTGCGAAAGCTTTCTCTTCGGCAAGACGCTGCGCATCTTCGCTGATCGCCAGGCGCTCGGCCATCGATCGCGCATAATTGCTATCCGCCTCGCGCTTGTCAGCCTGAAGCTTTTTGAGATGAAGACCGAGAGCAAGCGTGACCATAAGGGATTCGAACAATCCGACGGGGCCCGCCAAATGCCAGTTTATCGGCAGCCAGTCGAATACACCCATCGATGCAACGGCGGCATATACGATGAATAATGCGAGACTTCCCCAACCAATCAGCAAGGGCCAGAGCTGGCGCCCGATCGTCCGCATGCCCGCCACGGCGAGGAAGGGGAGGTAAAGCGCGACGACGACCGCAACCAGCCAGGCGATGGCATGGATGGCATTGCGCAAAGCAGGTTCGTAGATCGCCAGCCCGGCCTGTAAGGCGATCACCAGCAGACTTACTGCAATCACGATTTTCAGAAACATGTCGCGCCGCGGAAAGAGTTCGGCAGTGCGCATGAAGCTGCGGGCGAACTGCGTCATGGCCGCTGCAAATCCGCATTTGATCGCGTCTTCTATCGCCACGCCGAGCATCGGGCTGTCCGGCAGGAAGAATATCGTCAGGTACCCTTCCGCATGAACGGTATTCAGCGCGAACAGCGCTTGAGCCAGCGCCAGCCATGCGAACTCGCGATGTCCGGTTATGGAAAAGAAAACGAAATTCAGAAAGATCAGTACCAGAACGCCCAGCACAACGCCTGCCACCATGGCGATGTTCGTGCGGCGATCTGAAAAGAAATCGCCATAGGTCTGGATGACCAGCGGCATGTAGGTCGAGTTTTCCGACCTGAAGTCGATGACGATCGTCCGTTCCTCGTTCGGCTGCAGAAGCAGTTCGCTGCTGAAGGCCTGGTAGGTACGTAAATTTTCCGCTGCCGCCGAAGGATCGGTGCCATCGACCAGCAAGGCGAGACGATCCCCGCGGCTTTCGTACATGCGGAAATAGCTGAGCGATCCGCGTCCGGTCGACACGATCCAGCTGCCAGCCGTCTGGCCCACGTTACGAACCCGGATAGCAAGGGCAATCCGGTCACCCGGCGCCCCGAAATGAGCCGCGCTGCCGGAAATCGGTTCCAGCCGTTCGTTCAGGAAAGCCGTTAGGCTGAGGCCTTCGATCGCGTCCTGGTCACGCGTATAGCGGATGTGCGCGACAACGTCCGTTGCGCTGACGTTTGGCTTCAGTTCGATTGCTGGTGGCAATTCATCGGCACGTAACGCTTGTGGCCAGAAAGCCAGTACAAATGCCACCAATGCGGTAAGCCACGAGTGCGACGCCATTGCGCGCGCAATCTTCTACGCAATTGTGTCGGTGTCAATTCGCAATCAGTTTGGTTTGCAACATGGGCCGCTTGGTTTACCCGTTATCGCCATGGTGATGGGTATTTGAGCAAATGGCGGCAACCGAACAACTTCGAACGCGGCATGTCGAAAAGCCTTGGGGGCGGAAGCAGCTTGCGGCGCCGTTCGACAAGACGCCCGGAGATACGATTGGGGAAATCTGGTTCGAGCCTCCCACTGAGGCCGACGAACTGCTGCTGAAGTATATTTTCACCAGCGAGCGGTTATCGGTGCAGGTGCATCCCAATGACGATCAGGCCATGGCAGCGGGTCTGGGCCGAGCGGGCAAGGAGGAATGCTGGTACGTACTCGATGCCGAGCCCGGTGCGAAGCTCGCTATCGGTTTCAAACGTTCCGTTTCGCGCGATGAGATGCTGCGCGGGGCAGAGGATGGGTCGATCATGGATTTGCTCGCCTGGCATAACGTCAAACCGGGCGACTTCTTCTACATCCCTGCCAATACCGTGCATGCGATCGGGGCCGGCATCAGCATCATCGAAATCCAGCAGAACTCCGACGTGACCTATCGGCTGTACGATTACGGGCGCCCTCGCGAACTTCATCTCGACGAAGCCTTGGCAATCGCACAGCGCGAACCTTACGACATGTCGCTGCATTGCCAAGTAGGCGACGTGGGCAATGTGTTGCTCGTTGACGGCCCTTACTTCCGCCTTTGGCGGGTGGATGGATCGTCGAATGACGATAAGCCCGCCAGTTCCGGCAAGGCCTTTGTGTTGCCATATCGCGGTACGGCAACTGTCGGGTCTGAACGGGTTGAGCCCGGGCAGTGTATGTTTGCACAGGATGCGCGCGAGATTTGTTTTTCGCCGGGCGCTCTCGGTTTCTTGGCCCAACCTCTGTAATCCCGCTTGCACCGCGCGTAGGCGCTGCTGCGGGTAGCCGGTTCGTCAGGGAGCCGATGTCGCCAGTGCCAATTGCGCTAGGCGTATGGACCCGAGCGGCCCGGCATCTTCGCCCAGCTTCGCGGTGACGAGAAACTCCGGCATCTGAGCTATCCGAGCGCCGTGCGCATAGCCAGCGAGGCTCGCGTTCAGCTTCGCCCGAATGACTTCAAGCAGATATGGTCGGTTGATAGCGACACTGCCTCCCAGCATGATACGCTCGGGGACCACTGTTACAGCAAGATTATGGCACAGGGTCGCAACGATCTGTGCCACATCGTCCCAGATATCGTCACTGTCTGGGATGTCCGATGCGGGCTGGCCGCAACGGGTCTCCAATGCAGGCCCGCTAACGAAGCCTTCGACGCAGCCATCGTGAAAGCTGCAGCTTCCCGCCCAGCCCGCCTGCGGCGAGGGGACGATCATGTGACCGGCCTCGGCATGTCCGAGGCCGAGCACCGGTCGGCGATCAATAATGGGGGCCACGCCGACCCCGGTTCCGATCGTGATATAGCACCAGGATCGCAGATCGCGTGCCGCGCCCCAGACGCCTTCGGCAAGGGCCGCGCCGTTGACATCCGTATCGATGAGGAATGGAATGTCCCAGAGTAGCCTGCGTAAATCCGCCCCGGCCCATCCCGGCTTGGGAGTGGCTAGCAACTGGCCATAGTTGGCGGAGGCGGGATCCGTATCGAGTGGGCCGAAGCTGGCAATCCCGATTGCCGCGATGTCATGTTCGCGGCGCCAACCGTGAAGAACCGTCTCGATCCGCGAAAGGGTTATGCTCGGATGCCCCGTCGCCACCCTTTCCCGCGCAAAGATGGCGCCAGATGTATCCGCAAGAACGCATATACATTTGGTGCCGCCAAGTTCGACCCCGGCCAGATATGGCCCGCCGGTCTGTCGATGATTTGCCACCGTCGTTCCCGTAAATAATTGACGTGCCGATCTGTGGGGGGAAGTCGCCAGCGGCGCAAGGGTTTCGCCCGGCAGGNCTGGTCGAGATCGCCAGGNGGGCGGGNCGGGTTCGGACACCGCCCCTCCCGATAATCATCGCACGCGTTTGCTGCGCCGTTTCCCGAAACGACCGACCACGCGTTCGAGCGCCAAAATTGCCAGTAATGACAGGCCNAACAGGGGTAACAGCAAGCCGAGCAGCACCACTACGATGATCAGACCGGGACCATGCGGAACCGATGATCCTGTAGGTGCACCCAGTTTACCCGACGGCTTTCGCTTNAGCCACATGATCACGCCAAGCACCGANAGCCCGATCAAGGCGAANGCGGTCATCAGACCTATGANCTGATTGGCGAGGCCGAATAACTGCCCTTCATGCCAGGCAATTCCGTANTTGATNGCACGGTCGATCGGATGTTTGTCTGCAAAGTCGGTGCGCGAAACCTCTCGCCCATCAATCGGATCGAAAGTGGCACTTTGCGTCAAGGGACGGTTCTGCGTTTCCGATTTGATCGTCCATACATCACCTGTTGGCGGGCCAAAACGCTGCGGGGCGTGAGGCGGCAGTACCAGCACCGGAAACGCCATTTCTTCTTCATTGGCTTTCGAGACGAAGCTTGAGAGCGGGAGCGGATCCCCCTTGGTGGCCTGTCGTGCTGGCATCGTTGGCGCTGCCATGTCGCCGTGATCGTGCCCGGCATGGGCATGGGCCGCAGGGGCAATCCAGTTGCCTGCTGGTTCATGCCGAACGATCTCTGGACCCGACCCGATCTTCCAATCCTGGGGTCCTTCCACCAGCCCCAGTTCAGTGCGTGCCCATTTGAAGGCGCTGCCCCATGTGCCTGCCCATGGCAAACCGCTAGCAAGCATGATCAGGACCAGCCCTGCAATCCAGAAACCTGTCACGCGGTGCAGGTCCTTCATCAGCGCACGTCCTTTGAGGGAGAGGCGCGGCCAGAACGTGCCCGCTGCCCTGAACGGGCGCGGCCACCACAGATACAGGCCGCTCAGGATCATTACGATGGTCCAGCTCGCTGCAAGTTCGACCAGCCGATCGCCCCAATCCCGGAGCAGAAGTGAGCCGTGGAATGTCGCGATGACATTCGGGATGCGTTCGGTCGGATCAAGCGTACCCAGAACTTGGCCCTGCGGCGAAACGAAGACGTCCGTCAGCGCCCCGCCGGGTAGACCAAGCTGGATCATGGCGGCATCGCCGGCATGTTCCGGCATGCGGTAATGGTGAAAGCTGCCTTGCGGATAAGCCGTCAGTGCGGCTTCGAGCTGCCGGTCGGCCGACACTGCGCCTTCGAGCGACAGGCCGCGATAGTTACGCTCTTCCCACCGGTCGATCTGTGGCTTGAACAGATAGATCGACCCGCTCAGCGACAGGATGAGGATGAAAGGAAGGACGAACAGGCCGGCATAGAAATGCCAGCGCCAGATCGTACGGTAGGTCGCAGTATCGGCCACGGTCTTNTCTCCCCCTANAACCGTGCGCGTACGCCGCCGAAGACGGCGCGGCGTTCCACGGGATAGAAGACGACGGATGCCGGTGTNGCCGTTATGGCCGCACTGATATCGCCGACGGCTTTCTCGTTNAGNAGATTTCGGGCGTCGAGGAAAAGGTCGATCCCANCGGTCACCGTTGCTCCGGCTGATAGNCCGACCAGCGCATANCCATCGGTTCTCAACGAGTTGGTNTAGTCCACCCANGCACCTTGCGGCACCCACTCCACATTGGGCGCAACATGTACNNTGTCGGTTCCGAGACGCAGTTCNGCACGATAGACATGGCGCGGTACCACCGGCAGCNGATTATCGCCGTATTGTGCATCATCCTTGAANCGGAAGTCGCTGTACTGGTACACCTGCCGCAGTNTGGCCCATTCCCCCAGATCGATGGAGAGCGCCGCCTCGATGCCCTGGTGGANGGTTTCGTCGGCGTTGAAAGTCGATGCAGGGATATCGGGGCCGACATTGAATTGCAGCAACTCGCCGCGAATGTCCGCGCGATAGGCGGCCAAATCCCATTCGGCGATCCCCGCACGCCCCCGAGTTCCGACTTCAAAGCTCCACGCCCTCTGTGGATCGAGATTCACGAAGCTTGCTACCTGTGCCAGTTCGATGAAGCCGGGAAATTCCACCGAACGGTTGTAATTGGCGAACAGCTGGATGCCGTCGGCCGGTTCGTACAGCACGCCAAACTTGGGTGAAAACGCGTTGAAGTCTGCCGAGCCGGTGACATCGGTGGCGCCGCCGGCAAAGCTGTCGAACAGAAGATGTTGTTCGCGCTGGCCATCGGCATAGATACCGCCGGCAATGAGCTGGAGTCGGTCGACTGGACGGAAGCGGAATTCGCCGTAGATGTTGGCGGTCCGCGCTTCCTGCTTGGCTTCGAAAGTCTTTGCTCCGCGTTCGCCGTCGATGGTGACGAAGCGTCTTGAATCGACGTCGCCGAAACGCGCCTCCCCGCCGAGCGTCAGTTCGAATGGCCCGGCCGCATAATCGAATCGTGCATAGGCTCCGCGATCTACGGATTTCTGGTCTACGACCTGGAAGATCGGGTGGTGGAGCGACTTGGCATTGATAAACACACCGGCGTCGAGCTGGCCATTGGCGAAACTGAACCGTGTGCGGTTTTGCAGTCGCAGAGAGTCGATGTCACGCGCCTGATCGTTGACAAAATTGCCGGTTTTCGGCGCCGTCANCGCGGTCGGCAGGTCGAGCGCGCCGGGAAGTTCCTGATCGATGCGGTTGATNCTGGCATAGGTGCGGTTCTCTANGCCATCGGCGATCTGCAANCCGACATTGCCGTGAAAGCGCAGGCTTTCGCGATGGGCATGGTCCCGGTCGCCNTTGGANTGATCGTAGCTGACAGCGGCCCACANATCGCCAGCGCCGCTCGCTGCGCCGTATGAGGCCAGNCCGCGCCAGGTGTTGAAGCTGCCGGNGTCGGCGCGCAGGTACATGCCNCTGGCCGTCATGCCGGTGGGTGTCACACCATTGATNGCTCCTCCAAGCGTGCCCGACCCGAAGCGCAACGCGTTGGCGCCGCGATATACNTCGAGATAGTCGAAGAANATCGGCTCCAGTTCCTGGAAGTCGCCATTGTCATCTGCGAGATTGATCGGAACGCCATCCTGCAGCAGCGTGATGCCGCGCATGTGATAACCGCGCGAAAGACCCGAGCCCCGGATCGAGATGCGAACCTCCTGGCCGTAACGGGGCTGGAGGTAGACGCCGGGGGAGAAGGCAAGCGCATCGCGCAGGCTCACCAGCGACTTGTCGGCATAGTTTTCATGCGTGACGACATCGGTGCCGCCCGGCGTGGCATNGGCGCGCCGCTTGGCTTCNCTCGACGCATGCTGGCCGGTCACGATGATCGTACGGTCCGNCTCNCCAGCGGCATCGCTTTCGGATGTCTCGGCATAAGCGGGCGCGGCCACGGCGAAGGTTGCCGCCCCAAGGACGAAAATAGAAGATTTCACGGTAATTCCCCTGNTGCGCGGTGCGGCTCTGCGCACGCATTCCCGCGCAATTGATCTGAAAGTTTANGGGTTCAGATCGAGGCCGGTGGTCCGCGCAAGGGCGGGCGGAGGTAGGGAATGGGCGCAACGGGCAGGCGGCCAAGCGGCGCCAGACCCAGCAGAATGATCGCTGCCAGCGCAATCGCGAGCAGTACAGGCGGTATGCCGCCGAGCAAGGGCTGGGCGAGGGANGAAAACGCGCAATGCGTNTCNTTCGCGTCCGGTGAATGCCGGCTTTCGTCCGCGTCGGCCTTCATGGGAATGGCAATGGTGGCGAGGCTGCGCTCGCCGGTACCGCCATGGCAGATGGAAACCTCGACCAGCTTCTCGGTCGAAGGCGCGATCATGTACCCGGCAGGGATCGCAGCCCGGACGCAGAACGCCAGAACCAGCAGCAGCATCAAGAGGTAGCGGTGGTCTTCAACCAGGCCGCGAACGCGTTTCATGGCGGCCCCATATGCAATCGAAGGTCCGTTGTCAGCACCTATCGCGCAGCGCGTTTTCTCAGCCGCCCGTGGCGCTCATATGGCGTGCCAGGGCAGGCTCGGCGCGGTCTATGTCGAAGTCGTGACGGAGCGGTTTGCCGGCCAGCAGACGATCGAGAGCATCGTCCAGCGTGCCGGGACCTTCTGCGCGCAGGATTTCGCGCAGTTCGACCTTCTGATCGTGGCCGAGGCATCCGTAAACCGTGCCTGTGGCGGCGATCCGGATGCGGTTGCAGCCCGAGCAGAAATTGTCGCTCAGCGGGGTGATGAAACCGATACGGGTGCCGGTTTCGGCAACGTCGAAATAACGAGCCGGGCCGCCGGTGCGGTGGATGGATGGGGAAAGGGTAAAGCGCTCTTGCAGCAGCTTACGCACTTCGGTCAGATCGAGATGGGTCGACTTGCGGTCGACGGAGACGTCACCGAGCGGCATGGCTTCGATCATCGCAAGATCGAAGCCGCGTTCGCCGCACCACGCGAGCAGGGCGGGCAGTTCGCCATCGTTCACGCCGCGCATGGCGACCGTGTTGATACGCACGGCGAGGCCGGCGCTGCGCGCGGCGTCGATGCCGCGCATGACCTTGTCGAATTCGTCGCGCCGGGTCAGCTCTGCAAAGCGTGCCGGATCGAGCGTGTCGAGGCTGACGTTGATCCGGCGGATGCCGGCGGCNGCCAGATCGTCGGCCAGTTCGGGCAGCAGCGTNCCATTGGTCGTNAGTGTGACTTCGTCCAGCCCNTGCTCGCGCAGATTCGTGAGGCGGGAGACGAGATCGACGATNCCNTTGCGGACGAGAGGTTCGCCGCCGGTNAGGCGGATACGCTTTACGCCGCGGCCGACGAGGTGGAGGGCGAGGCGTTCGATTTCGTCGAAAGTGAGCAGATCCCGGCGCGGCATGAACTGCATGTCCTCGGCCATGCAGTAGGTGCAGCGCAGGTTGCAGCGGTCCGTCACCGAGAGGCGGACGTAGTTGATCCGGCGTCCAAATGCATCGTGCATGGCGANGCCCCTACACGGTGCAGGGCCATCCCGAAACGGAAATAGTGGACCCTACACCAGAAATCACATGTCAATCATACGTTTGATTGTCAGGCCGAACGACGCATTCGCCCGAACANTGCAGGGAANGGCTCCAGCGAGCGGGCCTTGCCCATCGCTTCGGCAACCGTCGGCGGAATGGAGATTTCCGCCGCATGCGCCTGTCCTTCGCTGAGACCGACGGCAATCTTATAACTGCCGGGATCGATGATAAACCGGCCATTGCGTTCGAACCGGCCGAGCTGGTTGCCGCCGAGTTCGAAAAGCAGGCGACGATTTTCTCCGGGCAGCAGCGATATCTGCTGGAAGTCCGCCAGTTCCGAGGGGCTGCGGTCCCGCGATGCAGGACGCTTGAGATAGACCTGCACGATTTCCTGCCCTTCGCTGTCTCCGGTGTTGTAGAGGACGGTGCTGGCGATGAGGCGATCATGGCTCAGTTCGATGCTGTAATCTTCCAGCTCGAATTGCGAGAAGCCCAGACCGTGNCCGAAGGGAAGGCCGATCCGGCCCTTGTCGATGAGGGCGACGGGCAGGCGTCCGCGCGGGGCGAACGCNCCGGTCAGAACCAGAGCGATGGCGTGGCCCGANGCGCTGCCCAGCTGGCCCGCATGCAGGACGCAGGGCAGCTTGTGCCCGCCCACATCGGGATCGAGCGGGCGCGAACCGAGCGTGACCAGNACGAGGTTCTTGTTNGCGGCGTGCAGCGCATCGAGCAGGGCCTGNGCCGCTTCGCCGAGACTGTCGGTTTCNCCGAGNGCCATGATGACCGTCTCCGATCGGCGCGCCGCTTCGCTGGCCATGCCGATGGCCATCCGGTCGGCATTGACCAGCTTGCCCGATTGCGAGCGTTCCCCTTCATCGCGAAGGGCGAGGCCCGGAACATATTTATAGCGCAGACCGAGGCCATCGAGGCCGTCGAGAAGGCTTGCCCCGTCCGCCATCGCATCGCCCATGGAGAGGGAACGCTCAGCGGCCGCCGTACCCACCACGAGGATGTCGTGCGGCCCCGCATCAAGCGGGAGCACCGCCGGTTCATTGCGCAGCAGCACGATCGAATGCAGCGCTGCATCGAGCGCGACGGCACGCGGGTCGAGCGGCGCGGGAGCGGGCATTGCCGGGCTGCGATCCGCNCGGCCATGCGAGCGGAACAGGCCGAGATCGTATTTTGCCCCGAGNACCCGGCGAACCGCGTCGTCGACCTGCAACTGCGTGATGCGCCCGGCCCNGAAGGCGGCCATNACCGCATCGACCGAGAGGCCGATNTAGGGGCCGCGCCGATCGTCCTGACCGGCCGCGCGNGCGATGGCGGCCCATTCGGAAAGGTCGATNCCTTCATANCCGCCCGGCCCGCCGATCGAGAAGGCNGGATCGTCCGCGCCNGCNATATCGAGNGCGTACTGGGTTGCCGGNTCGAGCGCNACGCTGGCAGGGGTCGAGATGCCCAGAATGCCTGCAACGAGGCGGAATTTGTCGATTATGGCGTCGGGCATGCGGCGATCGGTCCAGGACGGATCGTCCACCCGCAGGCANGCCAGCGAGCCGCCGCTTTCATCATCGTCGTTTTCCAGCCCGCGCACGGTGGCCGCAGCAAGAGTGCGCGCCAGGAATTCCGATGCGCCCCAGGTNGCGGCGCCATTGCGGTCGGCCGACAGATGGCTGAGCACGACATCGGGGCCNAGCAGCCAGTTCTTGCCCGTTTCACGCGCTTCGTCGGCGACGACCGCGGCTGCGCGTTCGACGATGTCGGGCGACCAGCTGGCTGCCAGAGCAAAGGGGCTGGGCATGACGACGGCGCCCCCGCGGCTCACCTCGTCTGCAAAGAGCAGCGGAATGCCGAGCCGGGTTTCTTCGACCGCAATGCGCCGGAAGGTGGCACTTTCGACCTGCGAAGCGCTGCCGATCAGACCGCCGAGATGACCACGCTTCAACTGATCGCGGATGTGCCGGATGTCCTGCGGATCGTCGGAAGTGGGCAGTGGGCGCAGCACAAGCTGACCGATCTTTTCCTCCATCGACATGATGTCGAGCAGGTCTTCGACGAAGCGTTCGCGCTTTGCGCCATGGTCGGTTGGGCGGAGTGCCATAGCCAACCGGTTTCGGCTCTAATGGTAAATATCAGGTTTGGATTTGAGATTTCGTCGCTCGCCCGGCTCATTTCGGCGACTGGCCATGGAAGCGATTTACAGATATAAAAATATCTTTATATCCATTTCATCATGCGGACCGAGACCATCTTCAGGGCCCTTGCCGATCCCACGCGCCTGCGGATCATGCGCCTGCTGGGTTCGATGGAGCTTGCCGTGGGCGAGGTGGCCCAGGTGCTGGGGCAAAGCCAGCCCCGCGTTTCGCGCCATATCGGGATATTGTGCGACGCAGGTCTGGCAGAGCGTCGCCGCGAAGGCAGCTGGGTATTCCTGCGCGCCTGCGCCAATACNAACGATGCCCCGCCGCTGAGCANGGCNATTGCCGACCTGCTGGTGAAAGCGGAAGCCAGCGATTCGCAGTTCGCCGAGGAATGCGAGCTGGACCGNCGGCGGCTTGCNGAAATTCGCGAGCACCGCGAAAACGANGCGCAGGCCTATTTTTCCGATCACGCCCATGACTGGGACGAATTGCGCCGGATGCATTCATCGGACGAAGCGGTCGAAAAAGCGCTGACCCTTGCGCTGGGCGATATACCGATGGGGCGCCTGCTGGATATCGGGACGGGTACGGGCCGCATGGCGGAACTGTTCGCGGAACGGGCGGAGCGGATCGTAGCGCTCGACAAAAGTCTGGCCATGCTGCGGGTGGCGCGGGCCAAGCTGCACCATTTCCCGACCGAGCGCGTGGAACTGGTTCAGGGCGATTTCGGATCGCTTCCCTTCCCGGCGGCCAGTTTCGACACGGTGCTGTTCCATCAGGTGCTGCATTTTGCGCAGGCACCCGGCACCGTCCTGATGGAAGCCGCGCGCGTCACCCGACCCGAAGGCCGCATCGCGATCGTCGATTTCGCCGCACACCAGCGCGAGGAACTGCGCGACAGGCATGCCCATGCGCGCCTCGGCTTCGAGGACGGGCAGATGCGCACCCTGCTGCATGAAGCGGATTTCGAACCGGCCGATCCGATTGCCCTGGAAGACGGCGAACTCGTGGTGAAAATCTGGATTGCGCAGCGGCGCACCCAAAGCAGGAAGGCAGCAGTGTGAGCCCGACCCTTGACCAGATGCGCGAAGCACAGCGCGCATTGGAAGCCCCGCTTTTTTCCGGCCTGCCCGGCGATATCGAGGTGAGCTTCGAATTCTTTCCGCCAAAGAGCGACAAGATGGGCGAGACCCTGTGGCAGAGCGTGGAAACNCTTGCGCCGCTGGGNCCGCGTTTTGCCAGCGTTACCTATGGCGCAGGCGGGTCGACGCGCGAACGCACGCACCAGCAGGTGGTGCGGATCCAGAACGAGGCCGGCATTCCGGCCGCCGCGCATCTGACCTGTGTCGAGGCGACGCGCGAGCAGGTGGACGACGTCGCCCGCCATTACTGGGAAGAAGGCATNCGCCACATCGTGGCCCTGCGCGGCGATCCGCCCGACGGACAATCGCGCTATTCGGCGCATCCCGGCGGTTATGCCAATGCCGCCGAACTGATCGCGGGCCTGAAGAAAGTGGCCGATTTCGAAATTTCGGTCGCGGCATATCCCGAAGTTCACCCGGATTCGTCCGACCGGAAAGCCGATCTCGACAATCTGAAGGCGAAATTCGATGCCGGCGCGACGCGGGCCATCACGCAGTTCTTTTTCGAGCCGGAATGTTTCTTCGATTTCCGCGACCAGGCGGCAGCGGCCGGCATCAAGGGCGAGATCGTGCCGGGCATCATGCCGGTAATGAGCTTTGCCGCCGTGCAGCGCATGTCGGGTCTGTGCGGCACCGCCATCCCACACTGGATGGAAGGACTGTTCGAAGGCCTCGACGAACGCCCGGAGGCGCGCCAGCTGGTGAGCGCGACGATCGCTGCCGAGATGTGCCGCCGCCTTTATGCAGGCGGGGTGCGCCAGTTCCATTTCTACACCTTGAACCGCGCCGAGCTGAGCTATGCGATCTGCCACATGCTCGGCCTGCGTCCGAAGGCCTGACCATGACCAAACGCGAAGAATTCGAAGCCGCTGCCAAGCAGTTCATCCTGATCAAGGACGGGCCCTACGGTACGGCGATCCAGCGCGCGAAACTGGCGCCGGAGGACTACGCAGGCGATACCGGGCTGGCGGACGACCAGAAGGGCAATAACGATCTGGTCAATCTGACCCAGCCACAGGTGATCCGCACGATCTGCGACAGTTATATCGATGCCGGCGCGCATATCCTGGCGACCAATACCTTCAACGCCAACCGCATCAGCCAAGCCGATTACGGTGCCGAGGGACTGGTGCGCGACATCAATATATCGGCAGCGCGGATCATCCGCGAAGCGATCGATGCGCGTAGCGATGGCGTGCCGCGCTTCGTTGCCGGGGCGGTGGGGCCGACCAACAAGACGCTGTCGCTGTCGCCCGACGTGGAAGATCCGGGCTTCCGCGAGGTGACCTTCGACGAGATCGTGGACGTATACCGCGAACAATGCGCCGCGCTGATCGAGGGCGGAGCCGATTTCATCTTGATCGAAACCGTGTTCGACACGCTGAACTGCAAGGCGGCCATCATGGCGGTGAAGCAGCTCGAGCGCGAACTGAACCGCGACATTCCCCTGATGATATCGCTGACGCTGACCGATCTTTCGGGCCGCAATCTGTCGGGCCATACGGTGGAGGCGTTCTGGTACACGGTGAGCCACGCCAAGCCGCTGACCATCGGCCTCAATTGCAGTTTCGGCGCCGAACAGCTTCGCCCGCATGTGCAATTGCTGTCGGACATCGCCGACAGCTGGCTGATGGCCTATCCCAATGCCGGCCTGCCCAACGATCTGGGCGAATATGACGAGATGCCCGAAACGACGGCGGCGCTGACCCGGGTCTGGGCCGAAAACGGCCGCATCAATGCGCTGGGCGGCTGCTGCGGATCGACGCCTGCGCATATCGCAGCGATGGCCAAGGCGGTCGAAGGGCTGGCCCCGCGCAAGCGCCCGAGCCGCAATCCTGAAATGCATCTGGCCGGGCTCGAGCCGTTCACGATCGCGGCATGACCGGGTTCGACGCCAGCAAAGTGGTCATCCGGGAGGCCGGGGCAGCGGACGCGGGCCGCCTGTCGCTGGTGGCCGATGCCACGTTTCTGGAAACCTTTGCCGGCATGATCAGCGGCGAGGCACTGGTCGCGCATTGCGAACGGGCACATGCGCCGGATTATCTGCGCCAGCTGCTGGCGGCAGGGGCAAAGGCCTGGCTGGCCGAACTGGACGCGGCGCCGATCGGTTATGCGCTGGTCAACCGGCCCGAACTGGACGCGGCGGAGCCCGGCGACATCGAATTGAAGAAGATCTACCTGCTGTCGCGTTTTCACGGCAGCGGCATTGCCGGGCGGCTGTTCGAGGCGGCGCTGGCCGGGGCTGCAGGCCACGACCGCCTGCTGCTGGGCGTGAAGCAGGACAACGAGCGGGCCATCGGTTTCTACAGGAAGCAGGGCTTCGAACAGATCGCCACGCGTCGTTTCGACGTGGGCGGAACCTTTTATGATGACGTCGTGCTGGCGCGCGCACTCGACCGGACTTTGAGATCATGAGCAACAAATCCACCGCCCGGTTCGTCAACATCGGCGAACGTACCAATGTGACCGGATCCGCCCGGTTCAAGAAACTGATCATGGCGGACGATTACGAAACCGCCGTCGAAGTCGCGCGCGATCAGGTGGAAAGCGGTGCGCAGGTGATCGACGTCAACATGGACGAAGGTCTGCTCGACGCCGAAAAGGCGATGACCACCTTCCTCAAGCTGATCGCCGCAGAACCCGATATCGCACGGGTCCCGGTGATGATCGACAGTTCCAAATGGAGCGTGATCGAGGCCGGACTGAAATGCGTATCGGGCAAGCCGATCGTCAATTCCATCAGCATGAAGGAAGGCGAGGACGCGTTTCTGGACCATGCGCGCAAATGCATGGATTACGGGGCCGCGGTGGTCGTCATGGCGTTCGACGAGACGGGCCAGGCCGATACGAAGGAGCGCAAGGTCGAAATCTGCGCGCGGGCATACGACTTGCTGACGGACATCGGCTATCCGCCCGAGGACATCATCTTCGACCCCAATATCTTCGCCGTGGCGACCGGGATCGAGGAGCATGACCGTTATGGCCTCGACTTCCTCGAGGCGGTGGCGGAAATCAAGGCGCGCTGTCCCCATGCGAAGACGAGCGGGGGCCTCTCCAATCTGAGCTTCAGCTTCCGCGGCAACGAGACCGTGCGCCGCGCGATGCATTCGGTGTTCCTCTATCACGCGATCCCCGCCGGGCTCGACATGGCGATCGTCAATGCCGGGCAGCTGGACGTTTACGACCAGATCGACCCGGTGCTGCGCGAGGCCTGCGAGGACGTGATCCTGATGCGTCGTTCCGATGCGACGGAGCGGCTGATCGATCTGGCCGAAAGCTACAAGGGCAAGAGCGCGGCCGACGAAAAGGCGGCCGAGGAATGGCGCGGCTGGGAAGTGGGCCGCAGGCTGGAACATGCGCTGGTCAAGGGGATCGACGCGCATGTCGTCGCCGATACCGAAGANGCGCGCCAGCAGTTCGCGCGGCCCATCGAGGTGATCGAAGGCCCGCTGATGGACGGCATGAANGTNGTCGGCGACCTGTTCGGNAGCGGCAAGATGTTCCTGCCGCANGTNGTCAAATCGGCCCGCGTNATGAANAAGGCCGTGGCNCATCTCATCCCCTTCATCGAGGCGGAAAAGGAAGCGGGNGCCCGCGCNAAGGGCAAGATCATCATGGCCACGGTCAAGGGCGACGTGCACGACATCGGCAAGAACATCGTCGGCGTGGTCNTGCAGTGCAACGGATATGAAGTGATCGACCTCGGCGTGATGGTGCCGTGGGCGAGGATCCTCGAAGCCGCGAACGAAAACGATGCNGANATGATCGGCCTGTCGGGCCTGATCACNCCCTCGCTCGACGAGATGGTGACCGTNGCGGAAGAGATGAAGGCGGCCAACATGACCATGCCGCTGCTGATCGGCGGNGCGACCACCAGCAAGGTGCACACCGCGCTGCGGATCGANCCGGCCTATCCNGGGCCCGTCATCCACGTTCTCGACGCNAGCCGCGCGGTGGGTGTGGCGAGCCGGCTGCTGTCGGATACGCAGTGCGAGGAATTCGTGTCGACCACCGCGGCGGACTATGCCCATGTGCGCGATGCGCGGGCGGGCAAGGGGCAGAGNGAATTGCTCAGCCTGGAAGATGCGCGGGCGAATTTCTACGATGCCTATCTGTCGGACAAGGCCGCGCCGCCGCTGCAGCCGGGNACGCATGTGTTCGAGGANTGGGACCTTGCCGAACTGCGCGACTATTTCGACTGGACGCCCTTCTTCCGCGCCTGGGAACTGCACGGGACCTANCCCAAGATCCTCGACGACGANGTGGTCGGCGAAAGCGCGCGCAGCCTGAAGGCGGATGCCGATGCCATGCTGGAGCGGATCATTGCGGAAAAATGGCTCACCGCNCGCGGTGTCGCCGGCTTCTGGCCCTGCGCACGCGATGGCGACGATGTCACCATTCACGATCCCGATGGNGAAACGCACACNGTGCTGCCGTTCCTGCGCCAGCAGGTGAAGAAGAGCCGGGACAGGGCGAGCATGTGCCTGGCCGATTTCATCGATCCGGCGGGCGACTGGATGGGCGGTTTTGCGGTCGGCATNCACGGGATCGAGGAGCATTCGAAGCGCTTCCTNGCGGACAANGACGATTATTCCGACATCCTGCTNAAAGCGCTGGCCGACCGGTTTGCCGAGGCNTTTGCCGAGNGGCTGCACCAGCATGTCCGTTCGGAACTGTGGGGGTATGCNCCGCAGGAACAGNTGACCAACGAGGCGCTGATCAAGGANAAATACCGCGGCATCCGCCCNGCGCCCGGCTATCCCGCCTGTCCCGACCACAGCCTCAAGCCGATGCTGTTCGACCTGCTCGATGCCGAAGCCAATACCGGGATCACGCTGACAGAGAATTTCGCCATGTATCCCACCGCGGCGGTGAGCGGGTTCTATTTCGCCCATCCCGAGGCGCAGTATTTCGGCGTGGCCCGCATCGGGCGCGATCAACTGGAAGACTATGCGCAGCGGCGCGGCGTCGATATGGCGACTGCCGAGCGATGGCTGCGACCCAATCTGGACTGACCGCGCTCCCCAGGGGNAGGCTGGTGCTGATCGGCGGNNGCATATTGCTCGCCGTCTGGNTGCTCCTGCTGNTGCTCGTTCNTTACGATCCCGACCTGCTGCGCAGGCTNTGGTTCCTGCCCGGCATCGGTNTGATCGGCGCNNTNATCGCGAANACGTCGGGNACNGGCGGGGGCGTGGTNTTCGTGCCGGTGTTCAATGCGCTTCGCGAATGGTCNGTCATGGACCTGCAACCGCTGCAGGTCGTCGGCGTATCGATGGCGATCCAGAGCTTNGGCATGACCATGGGCGCTTTGCGNTGGACCGACCGGCTTTATCACCANCCAGAACCGGCGCCGCTNCACGCACGGGTCGCCCCGCGCGATTTCTTTACCGTCGCGCTGGCGGTTCTTGCCCTGTCGCTTCCCGCGATGCTGCTGACGCAAAGGCTGACGGCATTCGATCAGCATGCGGTGCTGATGGGGTACAAGGCGTTTTCGATCCTGCTCGGNCTGGCGCTGATCGCCTCCACATGGACGGTCAATCTCNCNCGACCGGAACGCGGGACGCTGCAGCGCGGCGATCTNNTGGTGCTCATCCTGCTCGCCATACCCGGCGGCATTCTGACGGCGCTGTTTTCGGTGGGGGTGGGAGAGCTGGTCGCGCTCTATCTCTTCATCCGGCATTATCCCGTGCTGCTGTGCACCGGTGCCGCGTGCGTCATTTCGTCTGTCAGCGTGATCGCGGGCTCGGTCTGGCATATCGGCGCNGGCACGATCCAGTGGGAGGTCGTCCTGCTGGCGGGGCCGGCCGCTGCGGTCGGCGGGTTTTTCGCCCGTCCGATCGCCCTGTGGCTGGGCGCGCGCCGGCTCAAGACGCTGGACGGGGCATGGATCGTCGCATCGGCGGCATATTTGCTGTGGCTGAACCGTATTTGATGCAGCTGGGCGATTGACCGTCACCGCCGAATATCGCAGTGCAGCAGGCGTCGGCTGCAGAGGCGATTCTGCGGCAGGCGCGTACGGGAGAGTTCGGGTGGCGGCGTCCATCCGGCGCCGAAGGAGCAACCGCCCCGGAAACTCTCAGGCTAAACGGACCGTGCGCACCATCGACACTCTGGAAAGCGTCTCCGCTCCGGCGGGGGCCACCGAAGGGGTAAGCGCACCCATTAGTGCGTCAGTCTCTCAGGTTTCCCGACAGAGGGGGCATGGGTTTTCTTAGCGCACCTTTGCGGGGCGCACCCATGCTTTGCGAAGGACGGGACTTGAGCGACGATACTGACGATACCATTGCCGAAACCGAAACGCTGCCGCTGGATGCATGGCATCGCCGCAAGGGCGCGCGCATGGTGCCGTTCGCCGGCTATTACATGCCGATCCAGTTCGACGGGATCGTGTCCGAACACAACTGGACCCGCAGCCAGGCAGGCCTGTTCGACGTGAGCCACATGGGCCAGATCATGGTCACCGGAGAAAAGGCGGCCGAAGAGCTGGAAAAGCTCCTCCCCGGNGCGATTGCGTCGCTGAAGCCNGGCAAGGTNCGCTATTCGCTGCTNNTNGACGANGATGGCGGCATACTCGACGATCTGATGNTCACCAATGCNACGCCCTGGATCGAAGGTGACGCGGATGCAGGCGANGAAGGTCACTGGGGCGAGCCTGCCTATTACCTCGTCGTCAACGGTGCGACCAAGTGGGAAGACATCGGCCACCTGCGCGAGCTTCATCGACGACGATGTCACGCTCACCCANATGGACGANCANGCGCTNATCGCGCTGCAGGGCCCCAGTGCCGCAACCGCGCTGAACCGCGTNATGCGCAATGTCATCGACGATATGGTCTTCATGGAAAGCGTGACGCATGAGTTCGGCGAATGGCCGCTGCGCATNACGCGTTCCGGCTATACCGGNGAGGACGGGTTCGAAATNTCCGTCCCGGCAGAATTCGCNGAAAGCCTGGCCGATCGCCTGTGCGCGGAAATCGAAGTGCGGCCCATCGGNCTNGGCGCACGCGACAGCCTGCGNCTCGAAGCCGGCCTTCCNCTNTATGGCCACGACATTACGACNGATACCGACCCGGTGTCTGCCGACCTCGGTTTCGCGCTGACCAAGAAACGCCGCGAGCAAGGCGGCTGGATGGGNCACGAAAAGGTCATGCAGGTGCTGGAAAACGGCCCTGCGCAAAAGCGTGTCGGCCTTGCCATCGACGGGCGGATGCCTGCNCGTGAAGGNGCGCCGATNTATTCGGGCGACACANAAGTCGGCCGGATCACCTCGGGCGGTTTTTCGCCCACGCTCGAGCGGCCCATCGCNATGGGATACGTCGANACCGCGNTCGCNNCCGAGGGAACCGAACTCGAAGTCGAGGTTCGTAACAAGAGATTGCCAGCGAAGGTCACCAAGCTGCCCTTCGTCCCNCACCGCTATCACAGAGGAAACTGACCGATGGCCCGTTACTTCACCGATGAACATGAATGGATCGANGTCGAGGGCGAAACCGCCACTGTCGGCATCACGGATTACGCNCAAGGCCAGNTGGGCGATATCGTCTTCGTCGAATTGCCGGATGTCGGCACNGTGATCGACAAGGGCAAGGATGCCGCCGTGGTCGAAAGCGTNAAGGCCGCCAGCGACGTNTACGCCCCCATCAGTGGCGAGGTCATGGAAACCAATGCCGCGCTCGAAGACGATCCGGCGNTGGTGAATACCTCGCCNGAAGAAGATGGCTGGTTCTTCAAGATGACCATTGGCGACNAATCGCAATTCGACGGTCTGATGGACGAAGCCGCCTACAAGAGCTTCTGCGACGGATTGTAACCGCCCTCCCGGCGCGAGCCGGGATCGCCCGGCCGCCACGCCGGACATAGCTGCACGAGATCCCAGGCTTTGCNGGGATGACGGGACTTTGAAATGCGCTACCTACCCCTGACCGATACCGATCGTTCGGCAATGCTGGACGTGATCGGCGCACCGGACATCGATGCCCTGTTCGCCGATGTGCCCGAAGAGGCCCGCCTTTCCGGACCGATCGAGGGCCTGCCGATGCACGCCAGCGAGATGGCCGTCGAAAAGCATATGCGGCGGTTGTCGAAGAAGAATCTGGCGGCATCAGATGCAGCCTTTTTCCTGGGGGCGGGGGCTTACAAGCATCACATCCCCGCGAGCGTCGATCACATCATCCAGCGCGGCGAGTTCCTGACCGCCTACACGCCCTATCAGCCGGAAATCGCGCAGGGCACGCTGCAGATGCTGTTCGAGTTCCAGAGCCAGGTTGCGCGGCTTTACGGGTGTGCGGTAGCCAATGCATCCATGTACGACGGTTCGACCGCGTGCTGGGAAGCGGTCGCCATGGCTGGCCGCGTGGCGCGCGGCAAGAAGCGCAAGGTGGTGCTTTCAGGCGCACTGCACCCGCACTACGCGGAAGTCGTGCGGACCATGGCGAAGTTCACCGACGACGAGATCGCCGGTGCCCCGCCGAGCCTGACCGCCAAGCCCGACGATGATGGCCTGATTGCCCGCATCGATTCCGATACGAGCTGTGTCGTGGTGCAATATCCCGACATTCTCGGGCGTCTGCCCGACCTCGCGAAGATTGCCGCAGCCGCGCATGACAAGGGCGCCCTGCTGATTGCAGTCAATACCGAACCTGTCGCACTGGGGGCGATCAAGTCGCCGGGCGAACTGGGGGCGGACATCGTGGTCGGCGAAGGCCAGGCAATCGGCGTGGGCCTGCAGTTCGGCGGCCCTTACCTCGGCCTGTTTGCCGTGCGAGACGAAAAGCATGTGCGCATGATGCCGGGGCGTCTGTGCGGTGAAACGGTAGATGCGGAGGGCAAGCGCGGCTTCGTGCTGACCCTTTCCACCCGCGAGCAGCATATCCGCCGCGAAAAGGCGACCAGCAACATCTGCACCAATTCCGGCCTGTGCGCGCTGGCTTTCAACGTCCACATGACCCTGCTTGGCGAAAAAGGCCTGCGCCGGCTGGCGATGGAAAACCATCGCCTGGCGTGCCTCGCCGCGGACCGTCTGGCCAAGGTGCCCGGCGTGACGGTGCTGAACGACACCTTCTTCAACGAATTCACGGTCCTTCTTGGCACCGATGCGCGCACGGTCGTGCGTCAACTGGCCGATGACGGCGTTCTTGCAGGCGTGTCGCTCGGCCGCCTGTTCCCGGGAAGCGGGAATCTGGCAAACGGGCTGCTGGTCGCCGTGACTGAAACCACCACCGAGGAGGACATCGAAACGCTTGCCTCCGCACTCGAGGAGGTGCTGGCATGAGCACGCCCAATGCATCGGGCTGGAAGCCCGGCACCCCCGTCGAAGGCCATAACGCGATGAGCGGTCCCGATACCGCCACCGGCAATCGCGCGCTCATGCTGGAAGAGCCGCTGCTGTTCGAGATCGGCCATGTCGACACGACCGGCGTCGACCTGCCGGAGCCCAGAAACGGTGCGAACCGGCTTGGCGGTTTCGAGCGGGGCGAGGCGATCGGCCTGCCGGGCCTGTCCGAACCGGAAACCGTCCGGCATTACACGCGCCTGTCGCGGCAGAATTACGCGATCGACCTCGGTCTTTTTCCGCTGGGTTCGTGCACGATGAAGCACAATCCGCGGCTNAACGAAAAGATCGCGCGCATGCCNGGCTTTGCCGACGTNCATCCGCTGCAGCCNGTCGATACGGTGCGCGGTGCGCTCGAAGTCATCAATGAACTCGCTCACTGGCTCATCGATCTNACCGGCATGCACGCCGTNGCCATGAGCCCCAAGGCGGGNGCCCATGGCGAATTGTGCGGCATCCTGTGCATTCGCGCCGCACTCGAAGCGCGGGGCGATGCGCGCGAGGTGATCCTGGTACCGGAAAGCGCGCACGGGACCAATCCCGCGACCGCCGCCTTTGCCGGTTACAAGGTGGAAGACATTCCCGCGACCGCCGAAGGCCGCGTCGATCTGGAAGCGCTCAAGGCGCGGCTAGGCCCCGATGTCGCTGGCGTGATGATTACCAATCCGAATACGTGCGGCCTGTTCGAGCGCGACATGAAGGCGATCTCCGACGCGGTCCATGAGGCCGGCGGTTTCGTCTATTGCGATGGGGCGAACTTCAACGCCATCGTCGGCAAGGTCCGCCCCGGCGACCTCGGCGTGGATGCGATGCACATCAATCTGCACAAGACCTTTTCCACGCCGCATGGCGGCGGTGGCCCCGGCTCGGGCCCGGTGGTCCTTTCCGAAGCACTCGCTCCGTTCGGACCGCTGCCCTACACGGCGCGGACCAAGGACGGCGTCGTCCACCTGATCGAAGAAGAGGACGCGGAAGAGTTCGCCAAGGAACATTTCGGCGGGGCGCTGCAGCACTTCGGCCGGATGACCGCGTTCCATGGCCAGATGGGCATGTTCACGCGGGCGCTCGCCTATATCCTCAGCCACGGGGCGGACGGGTTGAAGCAGGTTGCCGAAGATGCCGTGCTCAACGCCAATTACATCCTGCGCAGCCTGGACGACGTGCTCGATGCGCCGTTCGGACCAAGCGGACCGTGCATGCACGAGGCGTTGTTCAGCGATAAGGGCTTTGCAGAAGGTCTCTCCACGCTCGACCTGGCCAAGGCCATGATCGACGAAGGCTATCACCCGATGACCATGTATTTCCCGCTGGTCGTCCACGGGGCCATGCTGGTCGAGCCGACCGAAACGGAAAGCAAGGCGGCGNTGGACCAGTTCATCATGGCTNTGCGCAGCGTNGCCGAGCGCGCGAAAGAGGGCGACGAAAGCCTGAAGACCGCGCCGCATTACGCGCCGCGTCGCCGCCTCGACGAAACGCAAGCCGCGCGCAAGCCGGTGCTGGCCTGGAACGATCCCGATATGGCCTGATGCTCCGGGAGCTGGCACTAGCAGGCGGCGAGCCCGCGGGCATATCGCTGGGCGTCGTCCCATCCCGCACCGCGTCGATGCGGTGCCAGGTCAGACGCTGGCGGATAGCGCGACCCGTCGGTGCGGTCTGAGTGTCAGGCCGTGGCGAGGCGTTTCATGAGCAGCTTTTGGGTGACGTGCAGACTGTGCTCATCGTCTACGGCGATCGCGCAGTAGCCGTGCTCCATCACGATCGGAGCGAGTTCGAAGCCGTCGCGCTGCGACGCTTCGGCCATGCGGCCGGTATCCTTCGCAAACTCTCCGCCGCTGCACATGATCTGCGCCACGGANAGTGCNCAGGCATCGGCGATCCAGTAGGTGTTGCAGCTCNANTATNNNCCNNCNGANAATTCGTNGCTTCNCTNNTGCCTGACNGGATCGACCGCGATCACGTCTTCCTNGCGGGCAATCGCGGNNGCNGCAGCGGCCTNGCTCGCGATGGCCTTGTCGGCAAACTCGGTNAAGTCCCGGGGNAGCCACAGGCAGTTGTCNGNNGTNGTGATCAGGATCGGATAGCTCGCGCCATCGGCGNCTGCNNACATGNTGTCGACCATGTCGAACGCTTCTGNCGTGAACGCCAGCCGTCNTTTATCGACCAGCTTTGCAATCGANGGAATGGCTGCGATTTCATCGGCCTCGCGNNCGGCGATGCGGATTGCGCCGATGCGNGGGCNCNTGGCGGCATTNATGACAAGCCGCTCGATCATGGGCATGCCATCGACGGGAACCAGGTATTTGCGAGACACGCCNGCGCGCTCGGCCAGCGGATCGAGCGCNGCGGAGCTTGTCCCGGCCACGATCAGGGCAGTGACCTTGCCATCGTAAACGCTGCTCATGCNAGCGCAGATAGGCGCGACGGTCATGGTTGTCACTGTACCGGCCCTNGGGCACTGGAGGGGGGCATGCGGATCATCTTTTCACGCAAGGGGTTCGATAGCGCGTCGGGNGGNGGGCCTTCGCCGATCGTCGNNGGGCGTCCGTTNAGCCTGCCGATACCCGCAGGAGCNGCNTCNCGCACCACATTTGGCGATCTCGGTCTCGGCGCTCATGCAGCCAAGGCCAGCAGAGNGCGGNTNGGAGCAGACGATCTGTGCCATCACGACCCGATGTTNCTCNGCNATGGNACCTGCCTGTTCGGCCAGTGCGGNGCGGCGCAAACCCANCTTTCCAATCGNGGCGTAGGTGTGGGCGATGTCTTCCTGTTCTTCGGCCTGTTTCGNGAAGACGGGGGCGATCCGCATCATCGCATCTTCGGNTATCTCGAAGTNGGTGAGGTGATCGANCTGACNGGAGANGTTCCGGACCGACTGATCGAGCATGGNCACCCGCATGCCCTCGCCATGCATGCTTCGAACGACACCATATATTCGGGGCCGGGCGACGAGGCACGGCGGGCCAGCGATGCCTTGCGCCTGACCGCTGCGGGCGCGTCGCCATCGGTGTGGATCAGGCCGCCCTGGTTGGGGCGCGGTGGGCTGAGCTATCATGACCGCGCCGACCGCTGGCTGCGGGGTGGGCGCTTGAAAAGCGTCGCCCGCGGACAGGAATTCGTAGCCGATATCGGCCGCCGCAAGGCCCCGCGCGAATGGCTCGCGCGGGTACTCGATGAAATCAGAGCGTCCTGATGATCGCCGAGAAATCGAGGCCGGCGTTGTCCTTGGCGAACTGTTCGTAAAGCTCTTTCGCGTGGGCGCCCAACGGGGTGGAAGCATCGGCGGTCTGTGCGGCTTCCATCGCGAGACGCAGGTCCTTGAGCATTAGACCCGTAGCGAAGCCGCCTTTGTAATCCTTGTCCGCCGGGCTTTCCACGCCGACACCGGGCATCGGGGTATACGCGTTGAGCGACCAGCAGTAGCCCGACGACTGGCTGGAAATTTCGTAGAATTTCTGCGGGTCGAGGCCCAGCTTCTCTGCCATCTTCATGGCTTCGGCAGTGCCGATCATGGAAATGGCGAGCAGCATGTTGTTGCAGATCTTGGCGGTCTGGCCAGCGCCTGCATCGCCAGCGTGGATGACGGCCTTGCCCATGGCCTGAAGCACCTCTTCGGCACGTCCAAAAGCCTTCTCGGTCCCGCCGACCATGAAGGTGAGTGTGCCGCCGTTGGCCGCCGCGATCCCGCCTGAAACCGGCGCGTCGACCATGTCGTATCCGGCGGCCTCGGCCGCTGCGTTCACCTCCTTGGCGGTGGCAACGTCGATGGTCGAACAATCGAGCAGGACGGCCCCTTGCGGAGCCTTGCCGATCACGCTGCCTTCGTAGACCGACTTCACGATCTCCCCATTGGGCAGCATGGTCACGACGCCGTCGACGCCTTGGACAGCTTCGCCCGGATCTGCGAAAGTTTCACAGCCGTTGGACTTGGCCGTTGCCAGCGCTTCTTCCGACAGGTCGAAGGCGTTCACTTCGTGCCCCGCCTTGACGAGGTTCGCGGCCATGCCGCCGCCCATGTTGCCGAGGCCGATAAAGGCGATTTTCATGTTCTCTCTCCGGGTATTCTTTTATTCCGAGGGGATCGGCTTAACGGCCCTTCCACTGGCCTTCGCGCTTTTCGACAAAGGCGGCCATGCCTTCCTTCTTGTCCTCGCTCGCGGCGAGGATCTGGAAGATGCGGCGTTCGACGATCAGGCCCTGATCAAGGCCGGTCTCAAAGGCGGCGTTGACCATTTCCTTGTTCGCGATCGCAGCCATCGGTGGCATCGAGGCGATCTGCTTCGCTGTCTTCATTGCTTCGTCGAGAAGCTGATCGTGCGGCACGACGCGGGCGACGAGATTGCTGCGCTCCGCTTCCTCGGCCTCCATCATGCGTCCGGTCAGGCACATTTCCATGGCCTTGGACTTGCCGACGGCCTTGGTAAGGCGCTGCGAGCCGCCCATGCCCGGCGCAACGCCGAGCTTGATTTCCGGTTGGCCGAACTTCGCGTTTTCCGACGCGATGATGAAATCGGCCATCATCGCAAGTTCGCATCCACCGCCCAGCGCGAAGCCGTTGACCGCGGCGATCCACGGNTTGCGGGTCTTNTTNACGATCTCGCTGGTCCAGGGNGCGAANAAGTCNTCNAGATAGAAGTCGGCNGCNTCCTTCTCGCTCATTTCCTTGATGTCGGCGCCTGCCGCGAATGCCTTGTCACCCGATCCGGTCAGCACGGCGCATAGCTGGCTGTCGTCGGCCTGATAGGCGGCGAACGCATCGATCAGTTCTTCCAGGACCTTGCTGTTAAGCGCGTTCAGNGCCTTGGGNCGGTTCAGGGTGATCAGCGTCACGGCATCGCGCTGTTCGACCGTGATGGTTTCANAGCTCATAGGGGTCTCCATTCCTCGTCNGCGGGAAGCGGGGCGAAGATCTGGTCGAGCAGTTCCTCGCTCACGCCCTCGGGCGTCGCCGGGTCCCATTTGGGGTCGTTGGTCTTGTCCACGATCACTGCGCGCACGCCTTCCGAAAAATCCGGACGGGTCAGAACGCGGCTGGCGATGCGGTATTCCATGCGCATGTTGTCGGCGAAGCTGTCGAGCTGTTCGCTTTGCTGAAGCTGCCGCAGTGCGACCTTGCAGGTCTGCGGGCTCTTGGTGCGCAGCGTCGCGAGTTCCTTCGCTGCCCATTCGCTATCGTCCGCTTCCAGGCTTGCGAGGATGTCCTCGTAGCGGTCGGATGCGAAATGCTTCTTGATGGCAGCTTCGTTGCTTTCGAGGCGCGCAGCCGGCGGGCTCTTGGCAAGCGCGCTCAAGACCTGCCCCGGTTCGTGACCGGCGGCGATGCGCGATTTGGCTTCGGCCAGATCGGCTGGATCGAGATAATGCGTGGCAATTCCTGCCCACACGCATTCCGCTCCATCGAGCCGCGCACCGGTAAGCGCAAGGAATTGTCCGAGCCGCCCGCCAAGGCGCGCCAGGTGCCAGCCGCCACCGACATCAGGAAACAGGCCGATCCCCGTTTCCGGCATGGCGAAGCGTGTGTTCTCGGTCGCGACCCGGTACTTGCAGGGCATGGCGATACCCACGCCGCCGCCCATGGTGATGCCGTCCATGAAGGCCACGATCGGCTTTTCATATTCGAACATCTGGTGGTTGAGCTGGTATTCGTCGTGAAAGAATTCCCGGCCGCTTTTACCGCCGTCGTTGAGCGCCGAATTGCGCAGGAGATTGATGTCTCCGCCCGCACAGAAACCGCGCCCTTCGGCGTGGTCGAGAATGATGGCCTGCACGGCTTCGTCATCCGCCCAGTCAGTCAGTGCAGCGCTGATTGCATGGCACATGTCGAGCGTCAGTGCATGCAGCGCCTTGGGGCGGTTGAGCGAAAGATGGCCGGTGTGGCCGTGGACATGAATGTTTACGTCTTCGGTCATTGTCTCAGCATCTCCCGACCGACGATCATTCGCATGACCTGATTGGTGCCTTCGAGGATCGAATGAACGCGCAGATCGCGCCAGAAGCGTTCGATCGGATATTCCNTGAGATAGCCNTAGCCACCGAAGAGTTGCAGCGCGTCNTTGACCACCTTGCTGCCGNTGTCGGTNGCGAGCCGNTTNGCCATGGCGGANAACTTGCTCTTGTCCGGCGCGTTGTCGGTGACCTTNGCCGCCGCNAGGTAAAGCAGCGCGCGGGCAGCTTCCAGATCGGTAGCCATGTCGGCCAGCATGAACTGGGTATTCTGGAAATCCGCGATCGGCTGGCCGAACTGCTGCCGTTCCTTGGTGTATTTCACCGCTTCGTCGAGGCAGCGCTGTGCGCCGCCCAGCGAACAGGCACCGATGTTGAGACGCCCCCCGTCGAGCCCCGCCATGGCGTAGCGAAATCCATCGCCTTCCGGCCCGACGCGATTGGCGACCGGCACGCGCGCATCTTCGAAGATGAGCTGGGCGGTCGGTGAGGCATTCCAGCCGAGCTTCTTCTCCGGCTTGCCGAAGGAAACGCCTGGCGTGTCCTTGTCGATCACGAGGCAACTGATGCCCTTGGTCTTGTGTTCGCCAGTGCGGACCATGGTGACATAGACATCGTTGAAGCCGCTGCCCGAGATGAACTGCTTGGTTCCGTTCAGAACGTAGTGGTCGCCATCAAGCTTCGCGCTGGTCTTGAGACCCGCGGCATCCGATCCGCTGCCCGGTTCGGTCAGGGCATAGCTGGCGACCTTGTTCATGGTGACGAGGTCGGGAAGGTACCGGCCCTTGAGTTCTTCACCACCGAAGCGGTCGATCATCCAGGCGGCCATGTTGTGGATGGATATGAAGGANCTGGTCGCCGCGCANCCATAGGCCATGGCTTCCATGATCAGCGCCGCTTCAAGCCGACCGAGGCCGATNCCGCCGGATTCCTCGCTGACGTAGATCGCGCCGAAGCCGAGTTCGGCGCTCTGCTTGATCACGTCGATAGGGAAGTGCGATTTCTCNTCCCATTCCCCGGCAAAGGGCGTGATGTTGTCGGCNGTGAAGCGCTGCGCCATTTCCTGGATCTGCAGCTGTTCTTCGGTGAGCTGGAATTGTCCTGCATTCGTCGTCATGGGGCGCGCTGTAGCGCCGCCGGACAGGCGAGGGAAGGGGGGCGTCCGGAGGAGGGCGGTGCCCGATCAGATTACCAAGGTCGGTGGAATGGATCGGGCACAGCAAGTGAGATCAAAATTGCCCGCGGGCTTTTTCGGCCTGTGCAGCGATAGATGCCATGGAAAACATGGAGATGCTGCTGAAGAGAAGCTCGAAGCCCAGGAAAAGTCCCAGAATGCTCATGGCGGAAGCTGGGAAATCCGCGAAGATCAGGACTGCAAGGAGGACAGAGATCACGCCCGAGACGAGCATCAGCCAGAACAGGCGGGTGCCGCGTAGATGGAATGCGGAGAATATCCGCGCAATACCCGACATGAGTATGATGCTGGCAACCAGGAGGGTAAGCGTCAGTACGCCGGCGAGCGGATTGGCGATCAGCGAAATGCCCAGAAGCAGTGCAGCAAGGCCGAAGATGGCCATGAACATCTTGTGGCGTCCCCTGTCGAGCTGGAACACGCCGACGAGGGCGAGAATGCCGAACATGATGAAGGACCAGCCAGCGAAAAAGTTCACTGCGAGCGTCGCGGGTACGGGATTGAGAAGAGCGAAGAAGCCGCCGATCAGAGCGATTATTCCGCCGATTATCCACCAGACATGTGATTTCATTGTGATTGTATGCCCCCAATTATGCGTCGACCCAATCGAGCGATATCATGAAGGCCGCGCCGGATCATGCGGAAATCATGATGAGGCAGGGCTTCGCGGGAAGGGGCGGCGGTGCGGCGTAATGCGGTAGCCGTGTGCAGCAGGATTCGAGCCGAATGCCGCCCGGGCGCGCTTCAGCCGGGACAGCGTCTGTAAACGCGCGCTTCGTCCCGCCCTTCATTATCGGTAACCGTAAGCGTCCGGCTTTCCGGATCGACTGCGAATGTCAGATCCGCGCTGGTCGGCGTATCGGCATATGTCGTATCGAATATGGCGCGGACCATGCCCGCCCCGCGTTGCTTCACTTCGGTGAACTTGCCGCCATTCTCGAAGACGCTGAAGCGGGTTTCGTCGATTTTCAGTACTTTGCCGATATTATCGCCTGTCGCCCCTTCGCATTGCGCTGCGGTGGGCGCAGGGCCATCGGTCAGACGCCATTTGCCACGCAGGGCGACAGGAAAGGTCCTGTCATTCGAGACGGGTGCTGTATCGCCCATCGCGTCAGGAGCGGCGGGGTTCGCCGCAGGTCCGTTCGGATCAGGTTCGATAGTTCCGGCCGGGGTGGGTTCAACGGTCGCATCCGCGGATGTTTCATTGGTATCGCCCGACGGGGAACAGGCGACGAGGCCCGCTAAAGCAATCGGGGCAAGATACAGCAGCGGCTTCATAAACAATCTCCGGGAAATGCCTTGGCGTTTGCGATCAACCGTTTGTGCTGTGCCACGTTCCAATCAGGTCGATGGGCACAATCAGCGCGACGGTGGCATGTCCAGCAAGGCTTCCGCTTCCATCTCGACCTTCCATTCCGGACGGCAGAGCCACGCGATGCCCGCCATGGTCGCTGCCGGACGCGCTTCGCCGAAAAAGCGGGCATGGACCGCGCCCACTGCATCCTGATCGGCCGGATCGGTCAGCAGCATGCGGGTGCGTACGACATCATCTGCGCTGCCGCCCAGTTCTTCGATGGCGCGCAGGATGAGCACGCAACAGCGTTCGGCCTGAGCGGCTGCATCGCCGGGCGTGGGTGATCCATCGTCTTCGACCGGACCCGTACCGGCCACGATTATCCGATTGCCTTCCCGCACCGCCCGAGCGAAGCCGAATTGCGCTTCGTAGGGCGATCCGGTGAAGGCGTGTCTGCGTGTCACCCGCAGGTGATTTCGGTGATTTTCATCTCGTCGTCATAGCGGACATTCACGCGGTCTTCGCGGTAATCCATCGTCCATGCCGAATTGGGCGGGCCCCAGCGCAGCGACCGGGCACCGCTTTCCTTCTGGATAGTAGCGCCGATTGCTGCCGAAACCGTGCTGCCAACATGCGACTGCGCAGCGTCAGCGTTGCAGGCCCCGGCCATGGGCGGNGGTTGATCTGCCGGGGTATCGGGCGCCGGGGTGGTGGCACAGGCGGCAAGCGGAACGGCCATGAGGCCCAGGGTGAGAATGCGCATGATGGGGGCTCCTATTCGCACTTCGTGAGGGGGGTGGGTTCGAACTGTTCTTCGGGATCGACAGCGGACGGGGTTAGCGTCTGGCCGTTATCGGAAAGGGTGAACATGCGCGCCATCTGCCATTGTTCGCCTTCGCCCTCCATCGCCAGCGAGACGACGATCTTTTCGGGACTGTCGACCTCAATACGGGTTACGTCGCCGTGCGATTCGTAGAACTGGAACGTGGTGGGCAGGATTTCCATCCGGGTGAGCGAAGCGGGGGCGCAATCGCCGCTCCCAGCATCCCACACACCCAGAAACGCAGCGGGGACGGTATCCGCCGTGACGGGTTCGGGCGGACCGGCCCCGTCGCCGATGCCGCCATCGGGTTCGACCGTCATCGTGGCATCGGGATCGGGCGGGGTGTCGGAATTGTCCGAACAGGCGGCGGCCAGCAGGACCATGGGCAGGGCGAAGGAGAAAGCTTTGCGTGTCATCATCAGTCCCCAACGCTCCTGCCAAAGGTCTTATCCCATCGTGGGGATGACGAAGGCGTTGGAACCATCGCCGCCGCCATCTGGCCAGCGCTGTGTGACCTTCTTGGCTTTGGTCCAGAACTTGAGGCCTTCCATGCCGTATTGATCGGTGTCGCCGAAGCCAGAGCGCTTCCAGCCGCCGAAGCTGTGATAGCTGACGGGGACGGGGATCGGGACGTTGATGCCGACCATGCCGACATTCACCCGGTGGGCGAATTCGCGCGCAGCGTGGCCGTTGCGGGTGAAGATGGCGACGCCGTTACCGTATTGATGCTCGCTCGGCAGGCGAACGGCATCCTCGAAATCCCGGGCGCGCACAATCTGCAGCACGGGTCCGAAGATTTCTTCCTGGTAGCTTTCCATGTCGGTGGTGACTCGGTCGAGCAGGGTCGGCCCGACGAAGAAGCCGTCTTCATGGCCCTGAAGGCTGAAGCCGCGACCGTCGATCACAACTTCAGCGCCTTCCTTTTCCGCCGTGTCGATCCATTGTTCGATCCGCGCCCTGTGTTCGGGCGTAACGACGGGACCGTAATGAGCGTCCTTGTCGGTGCTGACACCAACGCGCAGGGCATTGATCGCGGGGATGAGCTTTTCGCGCAATCTGTCTGCCGTGTCCTCGCCCACCGGAACGACCACGGGCAGCGCCATGCAACGCTCGCCTGCCGAACCGAAGGCTGCCCCGGCCAGATCGTTGACCACCTGATCGAGGTCGGCATCCGGCATGACGATGCCGTGGTTCTTCGCGCCGCCCATGGCCTGCACGCGCTTGCCCGCAGCAACGCCGCGCTTGTAGACATAGTGGGCGATGTCGCTCGAACCGACGAAACTGACGGCGGCGATATCCTCATGATCGAGGATGGCATCGACCATTTCCTTGTCGCCGTGGACGACCTGCAGCAACCCCTCGGGTGCGCCAGCTTCGACGAAGAGTTCGGCAAGGCGAACGGGCACGCTGGGATCGCGTTCGGACGGCTTGAGGATGAAGGCGTTGCCCGCCGCGATCGCCATGCCGAACATCCACATCGGGATCATCGCCGGGAAATTGAACGGAGTGATGCCCGCGCCGATACCCAGCGGCTGGCGCATCGAATAAACATCGATGCCGGGCCCTGCGCCCTGCGTGTATTCGCCCTTGAGCGCCTGCGGAATGCCGCACGCATATTCGATGACCTCGAGGCCGCGCTGCACATCGCCATGCGCATCGTCCACGACCTTGCCATGTTCGCTGGCGAGCAGCTCGGCAAGTTGCTGCTTGTTTTCTTCGACAAGCCGCTTGAATTCGAACATGACCCGGGCGCGCTTCTGCGGATTGGTCGCGGCCCATTCGGGCTGAACCTTCTTGGCAGCCGCAACCGCCTGATCAAGTAGGGAAGCATCGCCCAGCGCAACTTCGGCCTGAACTTCGCCCGTCGACGGGTTCCAGATCTTGTGCTTGCGGGTGGCAGCCGGGCTGTTGCCGGCAATGAAATGGTCAACCTGACGCATAGGAAAAATCCTCTCTTTCGTTGGCAACGGCCAATACGCGCGAGAGGTCCGAAATCAACCGGTATCGGCTGAAACCTTCAGGAACTGCGGTCTAGCCGACCCCTGCCATCATCTGCGCGCACAGGATCGCGCCGTATGTTCCCAGTGCATAGCCAAGCACGGCGAGCAGCACGCCGACTGGGGCGAGGGCGGGGTGAAATGCAGCGGCTATGACCGGTGCAGACGCGGCCCCGCCGACATTGGCCTTGCTNCCTACCGCGACGAAGAAAAACGGCGCCTTTATGATCTTGGCGACAACCAGCAGCAGTATGACGTGGAACAGCATCCAGATGAAGCCGATTGCCATGAAGGCAGGAGCATCCGCGATCTTCGTAACATCCATCCGTGTGCCGATCACTGCAACAAGCAGGAAAATGAACAGCACACCGAATTTGCTCGCCCCGATACCCTCAAGTTCGCGGGCGCGAGTAAAACTGGCGGCAAGGCCGACAGTGGTCGAAATGACCACCACCCAGAAGAATTCGCTGGCCAGCGTCGCCTCTTCGCCCTGCAATTGAGCGAAGAAATTTCCGAGCCAGCCGCCAAGCAGATGCGAGAGGCCGACGACCGCAAAGGTGATGCCGAATAGCAGGACGAAGTCGTTTGCCTTGGCGACGCGTTCGATACTTTGCGTGTAGTCGGCCATCGTATCGCGCAGCTTGGCGATCGAAGAACTGTCCGCGCCCAGCCAGCGGTCGACACGCTCGTGCGCGCCAGCGCCATAGAGCAGGAAGACCATCCAGATTTCGGCGACAATGATGTCGACAGCCAGTAGCGCAGCGAAACCTTCGAGAGGATAACCATAGACTTCGAGCATCGCGGTCTGGTTCGCTCCGCCGCCGATCCAGCTTCCTGCGAGCGTGGCAAGGCCCCGCCAGGCTGCCGTGTCGCCGGAACCGATAATCGATGGTTCGAACTGCGCAACGATCCACAGCGCCAGTGGGCCACCCAGGATAATGCCCACGGTGGCGGTAAGGAACATAATGATGGCCTTGTTGCCGAGGCCCAGAATGCCCTTGATGTCGATGCTGAGCGTCATCAGGAAAAGCGCGGCGGGCAGGAAATAGTCCTTCGCCACGGGCCACAGGTTGCTCTGCGACACGTCGATCAGGCCGAAGGTCGTCATCAGGCTTGGCACGAGGTAGCAGATCAGGATGATCGGTACGAAGACGTAGAATCGCTGCCAGCCGGGCCTGTCGCGCGTGGCGAACACGAACGCGAGGACGAGAGCCAACAGGCCAAGGATTATCCTGTCATCGCTGATCATGATCGTGCGGCCCCTTATCCTGCCTGAATGTCATTCGGCCGCGAATGTGCCGGTTTCGAAGAAATGCGCGATTTTCTTTTGCTGCGGCATGATGTCCAGACCACGCGCAGCGAGCCATGCGCTGTCGAAGATCGTATCGGAATAGCGCGCGCCGTCATCGCAAAGGATGGACACGATCGATCCTTTCCAGCCGCGTTCGGCCATCTCCGCCGCGATCTTCGCACACGCCCAGACGTTCGTTCCGGTGGATCCGCCGCAGCGGCGACCCAGACGCTGGCTGACTTCGTGCGCCGCCGCGATCGAGCAGACGTCCGGCACGGCTTCCATGCGGTCGATCACATCGGGGAGAAAGCTGGGCTCGACCCGCTGCCTGCCGATGCCTTCTATGCAGCCCGCTGAATGATCCACCCGCTCGATCGAGCGATCCTGCCAGTGGCGGTGAAACACGGATCCTTCCGGATCGGCCACGCATACGCGCGTGTCGAAACGATTGTATCGTGCGAAGCGCCCGATGGTGGCAGACGTCCCGCCCGTGCCCGCACCGCACACGATCCAGCGCGGTACGGGATGCGGTTCGCGCTCCATCTGGGCGAAGATCGATTCGGCAATGTTATTGTTGCTGCGCCAGTCCGTGGCGCGTTCGGCAAAAGTGAACTGGTCGATGTAATGGCCGCCCAGCTCATCGGCGAGCGACTGCGCTGCGTCGTAAATTTCGCATGGCCGATCGACGAAGTGGCATTCCCCCCCGTAGAAGGCGATGGCATCAAGCTTCGCCTGCGCTGTCGAGCGTGGAACGACGGCGATAAAGCGCAGTCCGAGCATCCTGGCGAAATAGGCTTCCGAAACGGCTGTGGATCCGCTGGACGCCTCGACAATAGCGGTGCGTTCGCAAATCCATCCGTTGCACAGACCATACAGAAATAGCGATCGGGCAAGGCGATGCTTCAGGCTGCCGGTCGGATGACTGGATTCGTCTTTCAGGTAGATGGCGATATTCGGCAGGGCGGGTACGGGCAAAGGTATGAGATGGGTATCGGCCGACCGATGGAAATCGGCTTCGATCCGGCCGATGGCCCAGTTCACCCATTCACGATTGGTCGACATTGGGGCCTTCTATAGCCCTCCTCCTGAGAGGGAACCCTCGCCGGACACGTTTTCCGCGGTTGGTCGGAGATCGCGCGAGCGGAAGGTCAGCGCCGGAAGATACACGCGCTGCAAAGGATAAAACGGCGCCGGCCGGCGTAAGGCAGTCAGGCCGTGCGCGCGATACGCCAAACGGCAGAATGGGACAGACGTTCGATCCGACAGATGTCGCCTGCTTCGTCGCGCAGCTTCGCCCACCGACCAGGCGAGATCGTCATGGCCCGATCCAGCGCGCCATTGGGCGTAAGAGCAGAAAACGAGATCGTCTGGGCGACGCCGTCGTCATCCACATATTCGAGATTATAGTCGTGCATATAAGCCCCCTCCGATCGGGGAAGTCCGCCAAGTGGTCGGTTGAAAGCCTGCGACTCCGTCCAGTGATGGTGAACGGCAGCCTACTTACCAGATGGTGACTTCATTCCCTAATTGGGTTCGGTCGGGTTCGCTGGTGCATCACGTAGGGGCAGCCAAGCCATATTGACTGATCGAGCCCTGTCGTGGCAGGCGCCTTGTCGCGTTGCATGGCCAATACGGCGTGAAGTCCGACATGGTTCGCGGGTGTAGCTCAATGGTAGAGCAGCAGCTTCCCAAGCTGACGACGAGGGTTCGATTCCCTTCACCCGCTCCAGATTTCCTCGCATGCCTCAAGATAACCACCGGCTAGCGAGCCTTGAGATGTGCAGCCTTTGGCTTGGCACATCGGGAATTGGTCAGGCGGCGAAGGTCGCCCGGATCAGGCCGCGAAGCCATTGAAGTCCTGGATCGTCAGCGCGTTCTGTGGCCCAACCCAAGAATATTTTGGTTTTTGGATATTCAAAGGGGACCGGAAGTATTCTCAGCCGATAGATCGGTGCCACCAGTTCGGCATAGCGTCGCGGTACTATCGCGATCAGGTTTGTCGTTGCGATCGTAACCGTCAGGCTGGCAGCATTCGGTACCACGGCTACGACCCGGCGTTCCAACCCTGCCGCCATCACCAGCCGCGCCGTGGGAAGGTGCAGACGCATTTCCTTTTCGACCACGGCGTGCCCGTTCTCCGCGAACTGCTCTGGCGAGAGTGCGTGCCCGATCGTGGGATGGGCTTCCCGGACGACGCAGACCGCCTCGCCGTCCATAAGCGGCTCGAGCGTGACACCCGGCTGATCGTGCAGGGAAATGTCGAGCATGATATCGGCATCGCCATTGGTGAGCGCCTCGTGCGGTCGCGACCAGTCCGGCGTAATCACTTCGACCGAGCAGGATGACTGCGCATCATCGAGCGCTTTGATGATCGGCGGCAGAACCGACGGTACGCTGAAATCGTGCAAGAGCAGCCGAAACCGGCGATCGGCGGTAATCAGATCGAAGTCGGTTTCGAGCGATAGGCCGCGCCGCAAAGCGGTCAGCGCTTCTTTCACTGGAGGTAGGAGAGCCCGGGCGCGCGCCGTTGGCTTCATGCTACGATCCCGGCGCACAAAGAGCTGGTCGGAGAAATGATCTCGAAGGCGCGCCAATGCATTGCTGACAGTAGGCTGCGTCATACCCAAAACCCGGGCTGACTCGCTGACGCTGCCGGTCTTATAGACGGTTTCGAAAACGATNAGCAGATTAAGGTCGAGCTTGCGCANATCGCGGCTCTGCCGCTCTNGTTGAGCCTCATNNGANCNTNGCATTTATCGCCCCNGCAAATACCACGTCATCGCTAGCNTTGCTTCCNTCANGGNAATTNCTTCAGAAGTTCAAGGCCTTCGTCGTTATTATTACCGATCGGAATATGCACTATTCTGATTTCTACGGTTTCCATGCGGAAAGGCAACTGCTTCATCGCGCGCGCAAGCCATGTGCGAATCCAGTTAGCGCAAGTTAGGCNTGGGCGAAGCATTTGGGNTTTGAGCAGGGGAATTGGTCGTGGGTCTTATANGTGCGCAGCGAGAGGTCGTAGCTTGCCGGGTGCGTGGGTGGCCCGGGACGGCATTCAACCCGTAAGGAGCGGAGTTCGCCTCGATGCGGTTGGGCCAGAGAGACAACTCATACAACTTCGACAGCGACCCTTCCGGGGCCGTTCGGTCGCGGGGATTGTTGTCTCAGGCTCACTTGGGCTACGGCCTCTTGGCGGGGCAAATATTATTGACCCCCGCGCTGATCGCGGCGCCTCCCTCAGCATCTGCACAGTGCGGATATCTGCTCTTCACAGCTTTCGCCTGTTGGCACTTCCGCAAACCGATTTCTCACCTGATCATCCTGTCGGCATGCGCTGTCTTGCTGATTTCAGCGTGGGTGCATGACATGCCATGGGAAGCATATTTACTGATCCCCATGACACTCGCTGCAGGAGTGGGCGTGAGCAGAGCGAGATCTGGATTTAACGACGCCGAAAAGGCGGCGAATGTCGATAAGCTCACAGGAGCGCTTACACCGCGCGGTTTCGAGAAAATGCTTCGGGCGGAATTGGCGAGGGCCAACAGTGACGACCGTACGACAGCTCTGATATTTCTAGACCTTGATCACTTCAAATCGATCAACGACCGCTACGGACATTCGGGGGGCGATGAAGTACTGCGTCATGTCGTCACCGCCCTGCGAAGTGTCTTGCGGGAAAAAGACCATGTCGCGCGTATTGGCGGCGACGAGTTTCTTGTCTTTCTTCAGGTCGCAAATGATCCGGCGAGGCCTGAGAGTGTTCAAAGTTCGCTTGTTGGAGCGATCGAAACTCTACCGTGGGGTGTCAGTACAAGTGCAGGCGGGATTGTAATCCCCCCCGATAACTACCCCGATCCAGGTTCGCTGATCCGACTGGCCGATAACCTTATGTACGATGTCAAACGGTCCGGACGGGGNCGCCTGGACATGCAACATCTCCCGACTACCNACCCNGGGTGTCTATCTGCGGCAAGCCCACAGTTGAATTGACCAGCATGGTCGACGACTGATCCGCAGATTCAGAACTCGCCAGCTATTAGGTTCGGTCATTTACTCACAGTAAGCGGCTCACTGTTTCAGCTTGTCTGCAGCCGCCTTCGCACCCTTCCAGCCCAGGAAGAAGAAGATCGCGCTCGCAATCAAGGCGACGACGAATATGATCAGGGCCAGATCTGCCAGAAAGCCTGCAACGCCTCCAAACCCGAGGATTGCTGCGACGAGTGCGATGATGGCAAGTGTAATGGCCCAACCGAACATGATGATCTCCTTTGGTTTATCCAACGATGCGACGCGCCATCCCGTTCCGGAGGGGCAAACTCTCCGTACCAATATCTGGGACGCGCCAGAGGCGGTTGGCGTCTAGGATAAATATCGGGAGACGTGCCGTGGGGCTTGATCGAAGCTGNGCCGCTACCGATCTAGCGCNATCTTCCCCTCACTCCCCGNGACAGACCNCATCATGACCCATNCCGCAGATCCACTNTCAACGGGTCGCATAGCCTTCATTATTCTTGCTCTTGCCCTCGGCGGGTTCGCAATCGGCACGACGGAGTTCGCTGCCATGAGCCTGCTGCCGTTTTACGCAGCAGACTTCGCTGTTACCGAACCGGTCGCAGCGCATGCCGTAAGTGCCTACGCGCTCGGGGTGGTGGTCGGCGCGCCGATCCTCGGGCTGTTCGGGGCGAGTTGGCCGCGGCGGCGTCTGCTGGTTGTGCTGATGGTCCTGATCGCGATGGGTAATGCGGCGACAGTGTGGGCGCCNACTTATCATACGCTGCTCGCTTTCCGGTTCNTTAGCGGCCTGCCTCACGGCGCCTACTTCGGGGTGGCAGCNCTCTTGGCCGCCTCGCTTCTTCCGGAGAAGCGCGCCGCNGCCGCATCNTANGTNATGGCCGGTCTGGCTGTNGCTACNGTGATCGGGGCGCCTTTCGCCAANTGGCTTGGCCTGNATGTCGGCTGGCGCGTCGTATTCGGCGGTGTCTCGGGNATCGCCCTGNCGACCGCCANCGCGCTCCTGATCCTNGCNCCCCNACAACCAGTGNAAGTNGGGCGGAGCATGCGGCGCGAGATGCATGCATTGGCGCATCCGCAGGTTCTGCTGACGCTTGGAGCAGGTGCGGTGGGNTTCGGCGGCCTGTTCGCAGTATACAGCTTNTTNGCACCCGTTCTTACNGAATANACCGGCGCAACGCCTGCATCGGTTCCGTGGGTNTTCGCGATATTCGGACTCGGAATTCTCGTCGGAAATCTNCTGGGNGGTTGGATNGCCGATATTTCTTTAAAGGCTGCAGCGATCNGCCTGCTTGCATGGAGTGCAGTCTTTCTCGCNGCCTTCACTTTNGCTGCTACGNATTTCTGGCTGCTATCTCTCGTCTGCTTTGCCATCGGCATGGGCGGCGGNCTCGGCCCAATTCTNCAGGTTCGNCTNATGGATGTCGCCGGCGAGGCGCAGACTATGGCTGCCGCNCTCCATCATGCGGCCTTCAACATCGCCAACGCACTAGGTCCTTGGCTGGCGGGTTTGGCCATCACTGCCGGAATGGGCTGGACCGCTCCGGGATGGGTAGGCCTGTGCCTCGCGCTGGGAGGTATCCTGATCCTATGCGTGGCATTCAGATTGGAACGTCACCGGGAGCGAAGCGCGCTGACAGCGAGCTAGCAGCAACGCGTTTGGTGGCGCGCAGTAGCTAAAGGCAATTTGTCTCTTGGGCCCTTAGTCTGGCGTGGCGGCGGCGATCATATCCATCATGTTGCGCGCTGCCTCTCGATCGGTTTCATCTTTGAATGCGACATCAAGGTCGGGCGCTGCATCCAGCATGTAAAGCAATGTCCAGAGCGCGAACCGCCGGCCGCGGTCGCGCTCAAGCCCGAGGTCGACAAGCATGCGATCGATCCCCGCCGGCATTGCAGCCGGATCGACGTTGGCCAGATCGGGCGTGCCGAAGTACCGCTGTAGCAGATCCTGCATCTCCATTTCGACGGGCTAGCGCACGACGCAAATCTTGCAAGTTTCACAGTCCGTATTTTCTTTGGGGAACGACGATAGGCTGTTAGGGGGCCGCGCATGCTTACAATCGATGGTGTCACAGTGCGGCTTGGCGGCCGGGCCATTCTCGAGGGCGCCAGCGCGACCGTTCCNGTNGGTGCGCGCGTNGGCCTGATCGGCCGCAATGGCGCAGGCAAATCCACGCTGATGAANGCGCTTATCGGCGAAATTGAACCGGATGAGGGCGAAGTCAGCAAACCGTCGCGCGCCCGCATTGGCTATATTGCGCAGGAAGCNCCCAGCGGCACGATGACGCCGGAAGAGGTCGTACTNGCGTCTGCTACCGANCGGGCGCAATTGCTGGAAGAGCTTGAAACCTGCACCGACATGAANCGCATGGGCGATGTACACGACCGCCTGCTGGCGATCGACGCCTACAGTGCCCCNTCGCGCGCGGCCAAGATACTGAGCGGCCTGGGCTTCGATGAAGAGATGCAGAAACGTCCGGTNGAAAGCTTTTCGGGCGGATGGAANATGCGNATNGCTCTCGGCGCTCTCCTGTTTTCCGAACCCGACATCCTGNTGCTGGACGAACCTTCCAACCACCTCGATCTGGAAGCGACGCTCTGGCTGGAGAATTTCCTCAAATCCTATCCCGCAACACTGGTAGTNATCAGTCACGAGCGCGACCTTCTGAACAAGGTGGTCGATCACATCCTGCACCTCCAGGGTGGACAGTTGACGCTGTATCCGGGCGGTTATGATGCGTTCGANAAACAGCGGGCNGAACGTGCGGCNCAANTGGCGGCNGCAAAGGCTTCGCAGGATGCNCAGCGCGCCAAGTTGCAGGATTACGTNGCCCGNAACAGNGCCCGTGCTTCGACTGCCAAACAGGCGCAATCGCGAGCGAANATGCTGGCGCGCATGCAGCCAATCGCTGCGCTCATGGAGGACCCAAGCTTAAGTTTTGACTTCCCGGATCCTGAAGAGCTGCGATCGCCGATGATCACGCTGGAGCAGGCGGCCGTGGGTTACGGCGAAGCGCCGCCAATCCTTAAGCGACTTAACTTTCGGATCGAAGCAGACGATCGCATTGCGCTGCTCGGTCGTAACGGAAACGGCAAGACCACGCTGGCGCGTCTTCTGGCTTCGCAGCTCGCCGCGGCGGAAGGGGAGGTGAATGCACCGGGAAGGCTGAAGGTCGGCTATTTTACCCAGTATCAGGTAGAAGAACTGGCTGGCGAAGACACGCCTCTCGACCTGATGAACCGCGCGATGGACGGCGCAGCCCAGGGTGCGGTTCGAGCACAACTGGGACGGTTCGGTTTTTCCGGCCCGCGAGCGCAGCAGCGAGTGGACAANCTATCGGGNGGAGAACGCGCGCGGCTGGCACTGGCANTGATCACGCGCGATGCGCCNCACTTGCTGATNCTGGACGAGCCCACCAACCACCTGGATGTCGACGCACGCGAGGCNCTCATACAGGCGCTCAACGATTATTCGGGAGCCGTCATCCTTATCAGTCACGACCGCCACATGGTCGAACTGACGGCGGATCGGCTGATCCTCGTCGATAGTGGCACTGCGACCGAGTACGCTGGAAGCATGCAGGACTACATCGATTTCGTTCTGGGTCGGAACCAGCCCAAGGGAGATCGGCGCAGTGGAGGCGGAAAATCGCGCGGCTCGCGCGGGAATAAAATTGAGGCTCAGGCCCGCGAGGCCAAGTCCGAACTGACCAAAGCCGAAAAAACCATCGAGCGGCTCACAGCGGAAGTCGAAAAACTCGACCGTTCGATCCTCGCAGGCAGCGCGAAGACATCCAAATTGGATGGCATATCGATGGAAGAGTTGCTGAGAAAGCGTGCCGACGCGGTCGATTCCTTGGCGGTAGCAGAAGAAGCGTGGCTGGCAGCCGGGGCCGCTCTCGAAGCGATCGGGCAGGTTTAGGGCCCTCCATTCCGGACGTCTTTTTCGAAACTTAAAGTGCGGTGCTTGAGCTGCGCGTTTCTGGATTGGCGATATGTAAGATTTTCGTGGTCACACGTAGAACGAGAGCAAGTCCGGCCGTATGGATCTGCCAATCGCCTAAAATGGGTTACTTGGGCGGCATTCTTATCGCCCCGTCGAGCCTGAACTGGTGACCGTTGATATAGCTGTTGCGGGCGATTTCGCAGATTAGCGAAGCGAATTCTTCNGGGTGACCGAGGCGTTTGGGGAAGGGAACGCTCGCATTCAGCTGGTCCCACATCTGCGGATTNCGTTCTTTCATGCCAAGCATCAGCGGGGTNGCGAAGANGCCAGGCATNACGGAGTTCACGCGAATGCCGATGTCCATCAAATCGCGTGCCATCGGCAGGACGAGCCCGTTGACGCCGGCCTTGCAGCTACCATAAATCACTTGGCCGATTTGCCCGTCCTGCGCCGCCACGCTGGCCGTCAGGATAATGCAGCCGCGCTCGCCATCTTCGTTGAGCGGCTCGGAATTGGCCATGCCCAGCGCGGACAGGCTGGCAATGCGATAGGATGATACGAGGATGCCTTCGGCGCCAAAGGCATAGTCTTCCGTTTCCAGTCGCTTGTACCGAGATGCGTCCTTGTCCCAGCCCAGCGTTTTTCCGCGCCGGCTGGTCATTGCGCAATGTACGGTGACGCGCTCCTGCCCATTGGCCGCACGGGCCTTCGCAAAACCATCGACGACCGATTGCTCATCGGTGATGTCCACCAGCACGAAGCTTCCACCGATTGCTTCGGCGTGTTCTTCGCCCGTCTTTTCGTTCACATCGAAGATTGTGACTTTCAAGCCAGCGTCCGCCAGTGCCTGTGCGCTCGCCTTGCCAAGCCCCGAAGCGCCGCCTGTGACCACTGCCGCCATGCCGTCTGCGAGTTTCACATCGCTCTCCTGTTCGTTTTTCTGNGTGNCGTGCTANCGCAAGCNTGGACGCTTAGGAAGATGGACGGGAGCGAGGATGACGGCACTGCTATTCGCCATGGTTGCCAGCTTCGTGGCCGCGATCGGTGCGCGCGACCAGCTGCTGGTGGCGCGCCTNGNGGGTGCTCTGGGTGCGGCGAATGGCTTGCTCGTGGTGGCATTGACGAGTTCTGCTGTGACCGCGATTACCGCGGCTTGGTTGGGAAGCCTTCTGGCGNGAACCATGTCCGAAAGNGCGGCAACCATGTTCGTNNCCCTNGCGCTTCTGCTGGCCGCCTTCGANTGCGCCTGGCCCAATCGGGAGCGAGTGCCGCGAGAACCGACACGTTCGCTGGGGGCCGCGTTCATCGTCTTATGCTTCAGGCAAATGACCGACGCGTCGCGCTTCCTGGTAGCGGCGATGGCCGTAGTTTTCGCCTACTGGCCGCTGGCGGGATTAGGCGGCGCGATCGGGGGAGGGGCTGCAGTCACTATGGGATGGCTTTCCGGCACAGCACTCGAAGCGAGACTGCCGCTACGGCGGTTGAGGATCGGCCTCGCTGTCCTGCTTTTCGGCCTTGGCGTGATCACCGGGCTCAGCGCGAGAGGAATCATCGCCTGACCCGATCACAGCAACCGCCGTTAATCGGGAAACCGGAGNGGCGGAGNGCCGTTGANGAGGTGAACTTCAAAACGACNAAAGGGGTAAATACCATGGCAGAATTGGGNAACAACGCGAAAGCNGGACTGGTAAGCGCGCTNAACGGCGCACTGGCCGATACCATGGCGCTNTATTTCAAAACCAAGAACTTTCACTGGCATGTGGCGGGNCCGCGTTTNCGCGACCTGCATCTGCTNTTTGACGAGCAGGCAGCGCAGNTGGTTGGCACAGTGGATGCCATTGGCGAGCGCGTCCGCAANAATGACGAGTTCACNCTCACATCGATCGGNAGCATCGCCAAGCAGACAAAGATTGCCGATCAGGATGATGTGACNATCACTGCCGACGCNATGGTGGCAGAATTGCGTGANGATAACCGCAAGCTGCACACACGGCTCAATGAGGTAAAAGACGCCGCGGAAGAAGTGGGTGACAACGCCACCAGCGGTATCGTCGACGATTGGATCGATCAGTGCGAAGAACGCGTCTGGTTCCTNAATCAGACTACNAAGTAAGCACATACCTATTCGTGTGCGCCTATGCCGCCTTTCCCCTTGGGGNCGGGCGGCATTGGTGTATCAATANNGTATGGAAAATTTGACGATNATCGAGGGTCAGGGCGATGCGGCTATTGCCGACTGGCTGGCGTCCCANCTNCGCGAACGGATGGATCAATCCGATGGGCCGGTGACGATCACGGTTCCCGGGGGATCCACTCCCTTTCCGATCATGGAANAATTGCTTGGNCACGACCTGGACTGGACGCGGCTGGTTGTGTGGCCGGGNGACGACCGTATCGTTTCCGAAGATCATGCCGCATCGAATACNGGGAAGCTGCGCAAACTGTTCGAGCCTGCGGGGGCNGAAGTCGTCACTCTGAACGAGATGGAAGCCGTGCCGCCTTTCGCTCTTGCCTGGCTTGGCATGGGCGCTGACGGGCATGTCGCTTCGCTATTTCCGAATACGGATCCCAAGGTCGACGACGCGCGACCGGTCGTGCGTTTGACGCCCGATCCGCTGCCTCCCGAAGCTCCGTTCGATCGGATCAGCTTGACCATGCCATCGCTTCTCGCAAGCGACCGGTTGGTCTTCGTTCTTCGCGGTGCGGAGAAACGCAGCGTACTCGATCAGGCTATTGCAGGTAATAACGATCTTCCGATTGCGCGATTGCTCGCTGCGGCCCGGCAACCGGTGACATGTTTCACCTGATCCCCAGGCGGCTCCACCGAGTGGCACTGAAGGTTGCGCACCGGTTGCGCCATCACTGGCGCAAATTCAGCGGAATCACGGCAGAGGGTGTCACTATCATTGCGTCCAATCCGCAGGGTGAAATCCTGTTGGTGCGGCATAGTTACGGTCCGCAAGGGTGGTATTTTCCGGGCGGTGGTGTCGGGCGGAAAGAAACGCCGGAGCATGCGGCGCTGCGAGAAATGCGCGAAGAAACAGGCTGCCTCGTGACCGATCTGAAACTGGTCGGCATATTGAACGAGGAAATTTCGGGCGCACCGCACCGCGCTCATATTTTCAGCACTGTCGTGGATGCGGCACCGGAACCGGACGGGCGAGAAATCGTGGAAGCGCGTTTCTTTGCGATACGCCTGCTTCCCGAAGCAATGAGCGCGCTCACCAGAAGGCGGCTGGAATTATGGCAGTCCTGGGTAAANTAGAGCAGNGATAACTGCGCATCGGGTCGCGGTTGCTGGTCACTGNNCCCCTCCAGTTTCGAAAGCGTCAGTCCCATGAGGCGGATCGGCATGGGCAGGGGGAGGACCTCCTCCAGCAGGGCGCGGCCGATTGCCGCAAATTCCTCNTTGTTCGCGATTGGCCGATCCATCGTCNTGGCGCGGCTGAAAATCTGAAAATCGGTGAATTTCATNTTGAGTGTGACGGTGCGACCTTCGGCTTCCGCGCGCTCGATATAGCCCCAGACGATATCGATGATGTCCTCCATTGTGTCGCGCAACTCGCTACCCGAAGAAAGGTCGCGGCTGAACGTCCTCTCGCCCCCGACGGATTTACGGATGCGGCTCGACCGAACGGGCCGCAAATCGATGCCTCTTGAAGCACGATAGAGATAATCGGCGAAACTTCCGAAATGAGCGCGCAGCCATTCGATATCCTTCTCTGCCAGATCGCCACCGGTCTCGATGCCGAGCCGCGCCATTTTTTCGGCGCCCTTGGGACCGACGCCGTGGAAGCGCCTGATCGGTAGGTCGGCGACAAAGGCGGCCCCTTCGCCGGGACGGATCACGCACAGGCCATCGGGCTTGTTCTGGTCGCTCGCGATCTTGGCGAGAAACTTGTTGTAGCTGACCCCTGCGCTGGCGGTCAGTTTCGTCTTCGCGCGGATTTCCTGCCGGATCAGTTCCGCTATCCGGGTGGCGCTGCCAATGCCCAGCTTGTCTTCGGTGACATCCAGATATGCCTCATCAAGGCTGAGCGGTTCGACCAGGTCGGTGTGGTGACGAAAGATTGCGCGGATCTGCTGACTGACCTCGCGGTAGACGTCGAANCGGCTCTTGCAAAAGATAAGGTCGGGGCATTTGCGCTTGGCCGTGACAGAGGGCATGGCGCTGCGCACACCGAACTTGCGCGCCTCGTAGCTGGCAGCAGCGACAACGCCGCGCCCGCTCGATCCACCCACGGCNACNGGCTTGCCNCGCAATTCTGGATNGTCNCGCTGCTCGACGCTGGCGAANAACGCATCCATGTCGACGTGAATGATCTTCCGCAGCCCATCGGCTTCGCTGTCATCNGCATCGGTACGCACNTCGCCATCGTTCATGAGAGAATAGATAGCGACGCGGGTTGCAAATCGGAACCTTGTCGGCCAACTGCCATTTTGTGCAGATGCGAAGCGAACAGTTGGCNGGCGGCGAGCGCCCGATTTCGAGCGCTGCGCGCGGTAANAGCATCGGCGAGCGCGAACTGATCTGGATGATGGCTCTNCTGATGGCGTGCAANGCCTTCGGTATCGANGCAATCCTTCCTGCGCTCGATGCCNTGGCCAGCGATCTCGGCGTGGAAGGCAACAACCGTCAGTTCGTGGTCGGCGCCTATTTGCTNGCCGCGGGNATNGGTACGCTCATTCCTGGNGCTTTCGCCGACAGGTNCGGCCGACGCCCGGTGCTTTTCACNGCCTTGTTCTTCTANATCGCCCTNTCGATTGCCTGCGCCTTGGCGACGAGCTTCGATATGCTGATTGCTCTACGCGCAGCGCAGGGTTTCTTTGCTGCAGGNATCATCGCTCTGCCGCCCGCCATCATTCGGGACCGTGTGGGCGGCGATAAAATGGCCCGCATGATGAGCCTGATTTTCGTGATTTTCCTGCTGGTTCCCGCGGTCGCACCGAGCATCGGGCAGGGCGTNTTGATGCTAATGGGCGACTGGCGCTGGATTTTCGGCGTCATGGCCCTGGCGGGTGTTGCGATGACGGCCTGGGTCTACGTGCGCTTGCCGGAAACCCTGCATGAANCGGACAAGCANCAGATTCACCTGCCAACGATCACGCGCAATATGGCAAGTGCCGTNACCTTGCGNGAAACCATCGGTTANACCCTCGGCAGTGCGCTGGTTTTCGGCGGCTTGTTCGGTTTCATCAATTCCAGCCAGCAGCTGATCGGGGAAGCTTTCGGCGCGGGCGACAAATTCCCCATGATCTTTGCCATTTGCGCTGGTTGCATGGCGATTTCAAACTGGTCGAACAGCCGCATAGTCGAGCGGTTCGGTGCACGGCGTGTCAGCCATGTGGCGCTGTTCGCTTTCATCGCCGTGGCCGCTGCGCAGTACTGGTTTGCNAGNCAGCCGGATGAGAGCCTGTGGACGTTCGTNCCTCTGATGGCCGCCAATATGAGCCTGCTCGGCTTCATCGGTGCGAATTTCGGGTCCATCGCTCTCCAGCCGTTCAAGCATATCGCCGGTGCAGCTTCGTCGGCGCAGGGCTTCTTGCGCATGACGAGCGGCGCGGCGCTGGGGGCTTATATCGGCTATCTTTACGACGGGACGGCGCGGCCGCTCGCAATCGCTCTTCTGGGTACGGCGGTGCTGAGTCTCGTGTTCGTGCTGATCAGCGAGCGCGGCACGCTCTTCGGGCCGCCCGAGCCGGAAGAAGACTAGGCTTCGGCGTATAGCTTGCGCCAAGCAAGATCGGCGAATTCGCATAAGAGCGGGCGGGTGTCGCGCGGAGCGATTATATCTTCGACGTTGAAGCGTTCCGCGCTGCGGAAGGGCGAGGTGACCTTGTGCAGGCGCTCGCGGATCGCTTCGAGTTCCGCTGCCGGGTCGTCGGCGGCTTCGAGGTCCGATTTGTAGGCGACCTCCAGCCCGCCAGCGATGGGGAGCGACCCCCAGTCGCCCGAGGGCCAGCAATAGCGATACTGGAAATTCTCGGCGTTGCTCATCGCGCTGCCGGCGATGCCGTAGGCGCGGCGTAAGACCACGGAGGCGAGGGGCACGCTTGCCTTGTAAATCGCGGTCATGGCTTGGACGCCGTAGCGGATGGTGCCGGCCATTTCCGCTTCGCGACCGATCATGAAGCCGGGGTTGTCGACCAGGTGGACGATGGGCAGGCGGAACNGGTCNGCAAGCTTCACGAAGCGTTCCACNTTTTCGCTGGTCTTCGCTTCCCACGAGCCGCCCAGGTAGGACGGGTCGCTGGCCAAAACCATCACGGGCCAGCCGTCGAGGCGGGCAAGAGCGGTGATGCAGGCGCGACCCCACATGCGACCGATCTCGAAAACCGTGCCCTGATCGAAGACCATGTCGAGGCAGCGGCGCATGGAATAAACCTGCTTCGGATCGCGAGGCACAAGTGAATCAAGCGTATGATCGCGCCGCCGAACAGGGTCCGAACAGTCTGTCCGGCGGGCAAGCTGGCCNACATGTTCGGGCATGAACGATAGGAANTGCCGCGCGCGGGCGAATGCTTCGGCTTCGCTCCCCACTTCGTCATCGACCACGCCGTTGCGGGTGTGGATCGCGCTGCCGCCGAGATCTTCCTTGGCCTGCTGGTGATCNGTCGAGCCGCGATAGCTGTCGCCNAGGCCATCNACCACGGCAGGCCCGGCNGCGAANAGCTGGCTGAGNCCCTTCACCATGATCGAATAATGGCTGGCGACGGTGCGNGCGGCGCCGAGACCGGCGGTCGGGCCGAGCGCCAGTGCGACCACCGGCACCGTGTCGAGATTCTTCACGACGTCCGACCAGCCGGGCACGGCNGGGATGTATGTGGCGCCGATCTGTTCCAGCGTCTTGACGCTGCCGCCGCCGCCGGTGCCGTCGATCATGCGGANGATGGGGAGCTTGAGCTCGTGCGCCATCTTTTCNGCCTGCACNATCTTGCGGCTGATCCCGGCATCGGCCGCNCCGCCGCGAATGGTGAAATCGTCCGCCGTGGCGACGACGGGGCGGCCGTTTATCTCCGCCTTGCCGAAGAGGAAAGGAGCCGGAAGAATGTGTTCGAGATTNCCGTCCTCGTCATAGGAGGCCNTNCCCGCGATCTTGCCGATTTCGCGAAAACTGCCGGGATCGACNAGTGCGGCGAGCCGGGCGCGGGCATCCATCTTGCCGCGNGAATGCTGACGCGCGACTTTNTCCCCGCCGCCCATCTGCTCNGCCAGTCNTTCGCGGTGGCGGAGTTCCTCGAGTTCCTTGTCCCAGCTCATTCGTGCCCTCTCTCTTCGGGGGACACGCTCGCAATGAGCNGAGGCTTTGTGAAGCCTTATTCTTCTTTCGGNTCGACAACTGCCAGAACGGCTTCGACCTGNACCTGCCCGCCCTCGCTNGCGGCCAGTTCGGTTACAGTACCGTCGAAGGGCGCGGTGAGGGCGTGTTCCATCTTCATCGCNTCGAGTACCATGAGNCGCTGGCCCGCGGTNACNGTNTCGCCTTCGGCAACATCGACCGCGATGACTTTGCCCGGCATGGGGGCAAGGATGGCGCCGTCTCCCGCTGCTGCGGCACCCGATCCACGGGACTGACGTTCGAAGACGAAGCTCTGCCCATCGGCAAAGACCACGGCCCTGGCGGGATCGACAAAGCCCGTCGCGAAGCTTTCCGTGCCGGCACGAGCGGCGGAGACGGTGCGGNTTTCGCCCTTGTGCGTNAGCGTTGCCGACAGCACGCCGGGGGCATTGAGGCGCAGGCCGATGGGCAGGTCCTCATNGTCTTCGGTTTCGGCCAGAGCGATGAAATCGGCTGCGCTCTGCCAGATATCGTCGTCTGCTTCGTCGGACGACACGAGATTTTCGAGCTTGGTTTCGATGAAGCCGGTGTCGAGATTGGCCTGTTCGAAATCCTCGTCGCGAAGGCAGTTCGCGATGAACGCGGCATTGGTCTTTACCGGCCAGATTTCGACATTTTCCGCAATACCGGCGAGCTGGTCGATAGCATCGCCGCGGGTTTCGTCCCAGACGACCAGCTTGGCCACCATGGGATCGTAGAAAGGCGAAATCCGGTCGCCTTCCTCGACGCCGGTTTCGATGCGGCCTTCAACGCCGAGGTCGAAGTGATCGAGCGCNCCGGTCGAAGGGAGGAAGCCNCCAGCCGGATCTTCTGCGTAAAGGCGCGCTTCGATGGCATGACCGTCGATGAAAAGATCNTCCTGCNNNAGCGGGATTGGCTCCCCGCTTGCNACGCGCAGCTGCCATTCGACCAGATCGACGCCGGTGATTTCTTCGGTCACGGGNTGTTCGACCTGAAGNCGNGTNTTCATTTCCATGAAGAAGATGCGGTCGGCGCGCAGGCCTTCGCTGGCNTCGGCAATGAATTCGATCGTNCCTGCGCCTTCGTAATCGACCGCCTTGGCCGCGCGCACGGCAGCCGCGCAGATATCNTCNCGCGTTGTATCGTCCATTCCGGGNGCGGGTGCTTCCTCGATNACCTTCTGGTGACGGCGCTGCAGCGAGCAGTCGCGTTCGAACAGGTGGACGACGTTGCCATGGCTATCGCCGAACACCTGCACTTCGATATGNCGGGGCGAGGTGATCCATTTTTCCAGCAGCACCTCGTCATTGGAGAAGCTGGCCTTGGCTTCGCGGCGGCAGCTTTCCAGCATCGCTTCGAAATCGGCTGCAGCATCGACCTTGCGCATTCCCTTGCCCCCGCCGCCGGCGACGGCCTTGATGAGTACGGGGTAACCGATGGCGTCGGCTTCCTGCTTGAGGCGTTCGACCGACTGATCCTCGCCCTCGTAGCCTGGAGTCACCGGCACGCCTGCTGCGCGCATCAGCTTCTTCGCGGCGTCTTTCAGCCCCATCGCTTCGATGGAAGAAGGCTTGGGGCCGACCCAGATCAGCCCGGCATCGATGACGGCCTGTGCAAAGCCTGCATTTTCGCTGAGGAAGCCGTAGCCCGGATGGATCGCTTCCGCCCCGGTCTGCTTCGCCGCGGCGATGATCTTTTCGCCCAGCAGATAGCTTTCGGCAGCAGGCGAAGGGCCGATATGGACCGCTTCATCAGCCTGGCGGACATGGAGCGCCCGGGCATCGGCATCGGAGTAGACAGCGACCGTGGCGATCCCCATTTCGCGCGCGGTGCGGATGATNCGGCAGGCGATTTCGCCGCGATTGGCGATGAGAAGCTTCTGGATCATGGGCGGGGCGCTAACCCATTTTTCAAGTCATTGCGAGCGGTAGGCGAAGCAAACCAACGTCAGCCCTGTCGGCGNCNCAGGAAGCTGCGTCATGGATTGNNGCGNCGGCCCATGGGGCTTTCNTGCAATGACNGCTGCGNCAGCCCCNGGCCTTACCAGCCGGTGACCGGCCTGAAATCGTGGCGGCTCCACAGGATCGGCTCCGACGGACCTTGCGGACGGTTCACGATCGCTTCGAAGAATGCGGCCATCATGTGCCACAGTTTTTCCGGGCCACTGACCCTGGTACGGCTGTCCCATGCGAGCTGCCCGCGGGTAAGCACCTTGCGCCCGATGGCGCCATATATGCGGGCAGCGGCCAGCACGGCCCAACGCTGACGAAAACGCAGGCGCCTGGCGCCGAGCTTCGACGCGGCTTCGTATTTTTCCATCATGCCGATGAGGCGCGGCATCAGGCTGGCCAAGCGGAAACGGTTTTCGGGCAATGCGTGCTCGCCCTGTTCCCAGCCCATTTCGTCGAGCCAGGTGCGGGGCAGATAGCAGCGCCCGGCCTGCGCATCTTCGACGATATCGCGTGCAATATTGGCGAGCTGGAAAGCCAGCCCCAGATCGCAAGCGCGGTCGAGCGTTTCGCCATCGTCGGGATGAACCCCCATGATACGCGCCATCATGATGCCAACGGCACCGGCGACATGGTAGCAATAGCGCATCATGTCGGTTTCTGTCTTCGGGCTCCACCCGGTGGCGTCGAGCGCGAAGCCGGCAATCACGTCGTTCGCTTCTTCCAGCGTCAGGCCGCATTCGTCCGCGACAAGGCCAAACGCATCGAAGGCGGCATCCGCCGTGGGCTGTTCTTCGAAAGCGCGGCGGGTCAGGACGCGGATCGCCTGGACGCGGTCTTCCGCATCCTTTGGCGTGCCCTGATCGCCNAGGGGGCCGCCCTTGTCCTGGTTATCGGCGATNTCGTCGCACCGGCGNCACCAGGCATAGAGCAGCCAGCTGCGTTCGCGCGTCGTGCGATCGAACAGTTTCGAAGCCGCGGCAAAACTGTGCGAACCCTCTTCGATCGATTCGAGCGAGCGATCGACGAGCACGGCACGATCGCGCCCGCCGCCAGCCCTTGCGGGGGTGGGGCGCANATAGCGCGACTGCACGAGGGTACGGGGCTTGTTCAGAGGTCGTCGGCCTTCATCTGGAAGATGGGGGTATGGGGTTCGTATGCTTCCATACGGTTAAGCAGCCCATCCAGAGTTGTATCATGGACCAGGATATTCTGGTGCACGGGCCGCACGAAGCCGACTTCGGCCATGTGGCGATTGAATGCGATCAGGTAATCGTAGAAGCCGAAGGCGTTGAGCAGGCCCACCGGGTTATCGTGATAGCCAAGCTGCGCCCAGCTCATCGCTTCCCACAGTTCATCCATGGTNCCGACGCCGCCCGGAATGGTGACGAAGCCGTCACTNAGNTCNGTGAAGCGCTGCTTGCGTTCGTGCATNCCGCCGACCNTGTAGAGTTCGGTGCAGTCGTGATTGGCGACTTCGCTATTGGCCAGTGCATCGGGAATGACGCCGATAACCTCGCCGCCCGCTTCCAGCGCGCCGCGGGCCGTGGCGCCCATCAGGCCCAATCGTCCGCCGCCATAGACCACCCCGATGCCGCGCTGCGCCAGCCCCTTGCCCACATCGTAGGCAAGCTGGATGAACCGCGGATCCTGCGGCGAGGCGGAGCCGCAATAGACGGCCAGACGATTCATAGTTCGGGTCATGCCAAATCCTCCAGCATCAGTCCGGCAGTCGCCTTGGCGCTGCCGACCACGCCGGGGATGCCGGCGCCGGGGTGGGTCCCTGCCCCGACGAGATAGAAATTGTCCAGCACGTCATCCCGGTTGTGCCCGCGGAAATAGGCGCTTTGCGTGAGGACGGGTTCAAGGCTGAAGGCGCTGCCCATATGCGCGTTGAGATCGGTGGCGAAATCGCTGGGCGCGTAATGGAATTTGGTGACGATCCGATCGTGCAGGCCGGGAATGAGGCGGCGTTCGAGTTCGTCGAGAATGCTCTTTTCGAGCATCGGCCCCATTTCTTCCCAGTCCACCGCCAGCTTGCCCATATGGGCCACCGGAACGAGGGCGTAGAACGTGCTCATCCCCTCGGGCGCCATGGACGGATCGGTGACGGTCGGGTGATGCAGATAGATCGAGAAGTCCTGCGGCAGCACGCCGTGATCGTAAATGTCTTCCAGCAGGCCTTTGTACCGCGGGCCGAACAGGATCATGTGATGGGGGATGCCGGGCCAGCTCCCCTCGATCCCGAAGTGGACCACGAACAGGCTGGGGCTGAAGCTCTTGCGTGACAGGCGCTTGGCATAATCGGCCCCGCGTTTCGCGCCAGCGAGCAGATCCTTGTAACTGTGCATGATGTCGGCATTGCTGGCGATGGCATCGAAGCGCTGTTTCCAGCCCGACCGCGTTTCCACCTCGGTCACCTGTTTGCCGAGTGTGTGGATCTGGACCACCGGATCATTCAGCCGGATAGTGCCGCCAAGGCGTTCCAGATGAGTGACCATGCCCGCGATCAGGCGATTGGTGCCGCCCCTGGCCCACCACACGCCGCCGTCGATTTCGAGCTTGTGGATCAGCGCGTAAATGCTGCTGGTCTTCATCGGATTGCCGCCGACCAGAAGCGTGTGGAAGCTCAGCGCTTCGCGCAGCTTTTCATTATCGACATAGCTGGAAACGACCGAATAGACGCTGCGCCACGCCTGCTGTTTCGCGAGCGCAGGAGCAGCCTTGATCATCGACTTGAAGTCGAGGAAGGGCACATGGCCGAGCTTTACATAGCCTTCCTGATAGACCGCTTCGGAATATTCGAGGAAGCGCTGGTAACCGGCGACATCGGCCGGGTTGAGCTGCGCGATTTCGCGGAACAGCTGCTCTTCATCGTTGGAATAATCGAACTGCGTTCCGTCCGGCCAGGCGAGCCGGTAGAAGGGCATCACCGGCATCAGATCGACATCTTCGGAAATGTCGTGGCCGGACAGTGCCCATAGTTCCTTCAGGCAGTTCGGATCAGTGATGACGGTGGGGCCCGCATCGAAGGTGAAACCGTCTTTCTGCCAGTGGTAGGCGCGGCCGCCGGGCTTGTCGCGCCCCTCCACCACGGTGGTGGCGATGCCGGCAGATTGCAGCCGGATGGCGAGAGCGAGCCCGCCGAAGCCGGCGCCGATGACGCAGGCGGTGCGGCCCGGCGGAACGGGCGCTGGGGTTTGGGCCGCCTGGGGGGCAGGGCTGGTCTGTGCGGTCATTGGGGCTTCTCATGGACGAGCGGGCTGCCCTTGCCAAGCAGCGCGCGGACGGCATCGGTCACGGGGACGGGGGGCTTGCCGGAAAGGATGCGCAACTTGTCCCCATATGTCGGGGCTCCGGCATAGAAGCGTTCGATCAGCGGTTCACGCAGGCGATAGAACCGTTCGAAGATGCGATAGCGTTCGTCCGGGCGNGCGGCGTCGAACAGCATCCGGCCAAGCCGGCGGAAGAACCGCATCGNCCGCCAGTGATCATGCGCGCGCTTTTCGAACAGGGCGGCAAGCTGTTCGCCCGGCAACATGGCCTCGCGGGCCAGCACCAGCGCATTGGCNACGGCAAATGGCAGCGTGTAGCTNGTGAGGGGATGCGTAAACCCGCCGCGCGCGCCGANCTGGACCACCCCAGGTTGGCGCAGGTCGCGCCGGTATGCGGCAAAATCGCCACCGGTAATGACGGGCAGGACGCCCGTTTCGCCGCCGAGGATATCGCCATGCCAGCCCATGGCGGCACAATAGCGGTCGATCCGGCCCGAAAGCGCGTTGCGGTCCAGCACGGGGCTGTCGGCGTAATAGGTGTCTTCGACGAACAGCTCTTCGGCGCCAAGCGGCAGCGTGTAGACGAAGCGATAGGCATCGTGCTGCGCGACGCGCGCATCCATCACGATCGGCCGGGCAAGGCCATGCGGCGTATCGGTGCGCAGGTGGCGGCCCATGAAGACCTGCCAGCCACCGCGCAGATGGGGCGAAGGTTCGAAATCCCGGCAATCGACCACTGTCCGGGCGGAAATATGCTCGCCATTATCGAGCGTGATGCCGTTTGCTGCCAGTGCGACCACACGGGACCGGGTCCGGATCGTTTCCTGCGGCAGCTCGCGCCGCAGCGCCGCGTCGAGGTCCCGGCTGGCGAGCGAGCGATAGGCCGAGCCCAGCGTCCGGCTGTGGGCGGGGAAGGCGACGGTGTAGCCGCCGGGCCATTCGGTCCTGCGAAAGAATCCGAGCAAATCGGAGCCGGCGGCATCCAGATCGCTGGCAAACCAGCTCCAGCGGTGATTTCCGCCGAAAACCTCCCCCGCTTCGAACAGGGCCAGGCGCAATTGCGGATGTGCCCGGTGGACTGCCAGCGCGGTAAGCCCGCCTGCAAGCCCACCTCCGACGATTGCGATATCGAACATGCGCTCAGTCATCGCCAAGAGGCTTAGAGGCGAAGCGCACAGGGGACAATCGTCTTGACGATGCTGGCGGGAACAGGAGCGCGAACCGGGTGTTTCAATGCAAACAGGGAACCTCGAGGGAAATCAAATGAAAGCCATTCTTGCCGCTGCGGGCGCTGCCGTCGCCCTGTGCGCATCACCTGCCGCCGCCCAAGAGGCGGACGAAATCGCTGCGGCTAGCGGCAATGTCGAACCAACGGTGTTCGACGGCGACTGGCTGAGCGTCGGCGCCGGCGTGATCTATGGGCCGAGCTACAGAGGTTCGGACGATTACGTCTTCTCCCCGATCCCTGTGGTTCAGGGCAATCTGGGCGGGGTCGGCATCAGCCCGAGAGCCGGCGGCATCGCGCTCGATTTCATTCCCGACCGGGACGGCGAAGTGTCATTTTCCGCCGGCATCGCTGCAAAGCTGAGCCGCAACCGCGCTGCCCAGATCAAGGATCCGGTGGTGAGGAGCTATGGCGAGCTGGAAACGGCGATCGAAGTGGGACCGAGCGCAGGCGTCAGCGTTCCGGCGCTGCTCAACCCCTATGACAGCCTGAGCTTCAACATCGATGCGGTGTGGGACGTGGCCGACGCGCATAACGGCATGTCGGTCAACCCTTCNATNACCTATTTCACGCCGCTGAGCCGCGGTATNGCCGTATCGCTGTCCGTCAGCGCAAAGCATATCGACGATGACTTCGCCGACTATTATTACTCCGTCCCGGCTGGTGGGCCGCTGCCCGAATTCCAGGCGGAAGGCGGTTTCGAAAGCGCCGGGGTCAATTTGCTGGGTGTATTCGACCTCGATGGCGACGTGACCAATGGCGGGCTCGCCCTGATCGCATTGGGCGGTTATTCGCGCATGCTTGGNGANGCGAANCGCACNCCGTTCACCTCGATCCGCGGCGATGCCGACCAATGGATGGGGGCGGTAGGCGTAGGCTATACGTTCTGACACCTGCTTTTGCTTGCCCTCGCCGATGAGGGCAGGCATCCCCTTGCGCCAAAGGGGAGAAACATATGAGAATCGCCGCACTGCTTGCGCTCGGCGCAGCAATCATTGCAACGCCTGCGCTGGCGGACACGACGGTCATCCATGCCGGTGCGGTCGTGGTGGATGCCGACAGCCAGCCGCGGGGGCAATCGACCGTTACGGTCACNGACGGGCGGATCGTNAGCATAGAGGACGGTTTCGCCGATGCNCCGACAGGAGCNACGGTGGTCGACCTCAGGANCAAGACNGTGGCGCCCGGCCTGGTCGACCTGCACGTTCATTTGACCGGNGATCCTGGGGGCGACTTCTGGAAAGAAGCCGTCGAACCCGACGAATGGGGCGTGGTCGTGGGCGCCAAGAATGCCCGACTGACGGCACTGGCAGGGTTCACGACCGTGCGCGAGGCAGGCAGCGGCCGCGAATCCGCTTTCGCCCTGCGGCGCGGCACCGAAGAAGGCTTCATCGCCGGACCGCGTATCGTGGCGGCGGGCCCCCCACTGGCGATTGTCGGCGGACATGGCGATGTCAGCGGCTTCCGTCCCGAAGTGAACGAGGTTCTCGACACGGGGTTCACCTGTACCGGCGCAGTGGAATGTGCCGAGAAAGTGCGCCTCGCCAGCCAGAACGGTGCCGATGTCATCAAGATCACCGCCACCGGTGGGGTGTTAAGCCAGCAGGGGCGCGGGCTGGAAGCGCATTTCAGCGATGCCGAAATGAAAAGCATCGCGGATACCGCTCATTCGCTGGGTCTGCAGGTCATGGCACACGCCCACGGTGCCCGCGGTGTGGAGGCCGCGAGCCGAGCNGGCATCGATACGATCGAACATGGTACGTATCTGGACGAAGCGGCNGCCAACGAAATGAAGAAAAACGGCACGGTGCTGATCCCCACGCTCATGGCTTTCCANGGTGTGACTGAACGGCTGGGCAAAGGAATTTACACCCCCGTTGTCGAAGAGAAGATCCGGGCAGTTGCCGAAACGGCGCGGGTATTCATGGGCAAGGCGATGCGTTGGGGCGTGCCAATCGCTTTCGGGACCGATGCCGGCGTTTTCGGCCATGGACGCAATGCCGGCGAATTCGCGCTTATGGTGGCGCAGGGTATGGGCCACCGCGAAGCCTTCGCCACGGCGACGACAAATGCCGCCAAGGTGCTCGGCATGGAAAATGAAATCGGTCGGATCGCACCGGGATATTCCGCCGACCTGATTGCGATCGATGGCAACCCGCTGGAAGACACGGCAACGCTTGAAAATGTGGGTTGGGTGATGGTTCGCGGGCGCGTGATCGACTGACCTACGCGTCGGGGGACACCGACGCCGGCTTTCGGTCGATGCGTTTACGGCATCGGTCGTAAACCCTGCTTGTCCGCCATATCAAACCAGTGTTGTATCGGAACTCAGAGGTTTCAGGGGAATTGCGATGAAATACGTCAGCCATGCATTCGCTTCAGGTGCAGCTTTTGCGCTCGCGCTCTCGGCAGTTCCGTCCATCGCACAGGACCGGCAGGATGATGCTGCGGTTGCCGCCGAGGCTGGCGAACATGATAAACTGTTCGCGCTTTTCGCCGATGCGGACGAGCGCGAACTGAAGTTGAACCCTGTCGGCGCCCTGTTTCGTGGCGATATGCGGTATGCCGACCGGCTGGGCGATTACCTGACCGACGAATATCTCGCTGCGAGCAAGGCGGATAATGCGAAGAACATCGCCATGCTGGCAGAAATCGACCGCAGCAAGCTTTCGGCCACGGACCAGCTGGCTTATGACGTGTTCTCCTACAATCAGCAAAGAACGCGGGCAGGCTTCGCCCCGGAAATCCTGGCTGTCACTCAGGTGCGCCCGATCAATCATTTTTCGGGTTTCCACACGTTCTATCCGAACTTTGCCAGTGGACAGAGCGCGGCTCCGTTCAAGACAGTTACGGATTACGAAAACAATCTCAAACGGCACAAGGACTATATCGCGATCACCGACCGGGCGATCGACAGGTTTCGCGAGGGAATGGAAACCGGCGTTTTAGAAACGAAACTGACCATCGGCAATGTCGTCAGCCAGCTTGACACGCAACTGGCCATGCCGGTGGAAGAATCGCCCTTCTTCATGCCGGTGAAGAATTTCCCCGAAGATTTTTCAGATGAAGACAAGGCCCGGCTGACCGAGGAATACAGAGCCGGGACCGCTGAAATCTATGCAGTTCACGCTCGCCTTCGCGATTTCCTGCGGGACGAATATATGCCTGTCGCGCGCGACACGGTGGGCCTGTCGCAGATGAAGGGTGGGGCTGAACTCTATAAACAGCTTATCGAAGATACGACCACGCTGCCCCTGGAGCCCGACTATCTGCACAATCTCGGTCTGACCGAAGTCGCGCGGATCAAGAACGGGATGGAAGAAATCAAGCAAGAGGTCGGNTTCGAAGGCACGCTCAACCAGTTTTTCGACTACGTTCGCACCGANGCGAAGTTCAAGCCGGAAAGCCGCGAGGCGCTGACGCAGACNTACTACGATATCGGCAAGCAGGTTGATGCGAAGATCGGNGANTATTTCTCGCTCGTTCCCAAGACACCGCTCGAGATCAAGCCATACGAAGAATATCGGGAGAAGTTCGAGGCTGGCGGATCGTACAATTCCGGCGCCCCGGATGGATCGCGCCCGGGCACGTTCTATTTCAACGCCTATGATTTGCCGAGCCGCCTGACGACCGGCAATGTCACGCTGTATCTGCACGAAGGCGCGCCCGGCCATCATTTCCAGATCAGCCTTGCGCAGGAAAACACCGATCTGCCCGCCTTCATGCGGTTCGGCGGCAACACGGCCTATGTCGAGGGCTGGGCGCTCTATGCCGAAACACTGGGCTACCCGATGGGCTTTTTCGACGATCCCTGGAACCGCTATGGCACTCTGCAGGACGAACAATTGCGCGCCATGCGGCTGGTCGTCGATACCGGCCTGCATGCGAAAGGCTGGACCCGGCAGCAGGCAATCGATTTCATGCTCGAGAACAGTGGCATGACCGAAACCGAGGTGGTGGCGGAAGTGGANCGCTATATNGCGATCCCNAGCCAGGCGCTCGCCTACAAGGTCGGAGCGCTGAAAATTCAGGAACTGNGCAAGCGCGCGGAGGAACAGTTGGGTGACAAATTCGACATCCGCGATTTCCATGCTGAAGTGCTAGGCACCGGCAGCCTTCCCATGCCGGTACTGGAAGCGAAGATCGACCGCTGGATCGCAGCCAAAGCCGGATAGGCGAAAGTGGATTGGCTGCGCAAAGCCGAATGGCTCACGAGGGACCGGGTCCGCGGCTATTCGTGGTTGGTTGCGCTGGCGGGCCTTGCGCTGGTGGGTCACGCTTACCTTCAGGCAACGGGCCCTGTCGGCACGGATTTTCTGGCATTCTGGGGTGCAGGCCATGTGACGGCAGCAGGCGATCCGGCCGCGGCATACGATCTCGCGGTTCAGGAGCAAGTGCAGATTGCCACCGGCAGCGATGGGTGGTTCGCGTTCGTTAATCCACCCCCGTTCCTTTTCGCGGCGGTGCCATTCGGGGCACTGCCGTTCCCGATCGCATGGATCGCCTGGGTCGCCGCGACATGGGGACTATGGGCATGGGCGAGCTTGCGGGCATTTCCTCGCCTGTGGCCGCTGGTAATCGCGTATCCCGGTGCAGTGATTGCGGCAACGCATGCGCAAACGGGACTGCTCACTGGCGCCCTGTTGGTTTTTGGCGCCCATGAACTGGGCAAACGTTCGGCATTGTCCGGAGCAGCGATCGGAGCGCTGGTGATCAAGCCGCATTTAGCGGTGCTTGCCCCGATCTGGTTCGCTGCCGGTGGGCGGTGGCGAGCATTCCTGTCGGCAGGGGTGGTGACACTGGCTTTGCTTGCCTCTTCCGTGCTGGTTTTCGGAAAGGGCATCCTTGGCGATTACGCCACGAGCTGGCGCGCGAGCGGGGCGCTGATGGAAGTTGTCGAGGCCGATTTCCTCCTGCGGATGGCGACTTTCTTCTCACAAGTACGGCTTTGGGCGGGGGATTTGCCCGCGAGCATTGCCGGGCTTGCATCTGGCGGCCTGGCTGTCGCCTCGGCGATATTCGCATGGCGGCGGTTCGATGGCGATGCCAGGGCAACGGGCGCGGTCGTGCTGGCGGCGACCGCTCTCGCGTCGCCTTATCTCTTCAACTACGATTTGCCATTTCTGGTCTTTCCCACGCTGTGGCTGGTCACTCAAGGTCTGGAACGAGGATTCCGGCCATTTGAAAAGCTTGCATTGGTCATCCTTTACTTCGCGCCCTTCGCCACACGGGCTCTGGCATTCCCGCTGGGTGTAAACCTGATGCCGCTCGCAGCGCTGGCGTTGCTGGCGCTGGTCTGGAGCCGCGGAAGCCGCCCACCGGGAACAAGCGTGCAACCCTAGGGTTTTTACTCATCAGGACGGTGGGAGAGATTTCATGGAGGTTTGCCATGTCAAGTTTGTCCTTCCACAGCAGTAGCCCGGATCGCTGGGCCAAGCCGAAACCCTATAGCGACAGCTCGCTGCGTTATCAGATGCACGGCAAGATCCTGCCCATGGAGGAGCCAGGTTTNCTGGCTCGCCTGTTCGGGCTGCGCTGAGGGTTCAGTCGTACCAAGGACGAGGGGCCGGAGGTCTGTTGACCCCCGGCCCCTTTTTCGTGCCAGTCTAATGACCGTCAGTATTCTTCCGGTTCTTCCGGCGTGTCTTCCGTATGGGTAGGCCCTGCGTCACGCTCGCCCTTGGCAAGCTTGAACACGACGCCGCTCAGCAATGCGAGAGCCAGCAGGTTGGGCAGGGCCATTGCCGCATTGGAGATATCGCCCAAACGCCAGACCAGCTGCGAAGGTTGGGTCGCCCCGACGAAAATGCCGATGCACCAGATTACCCGCCAGATGATGTGCAGGATCTTCTCGCCGCCGCGGGTGGAGCCCGGAATACGGTCGTAAAGGAAGGTAATCGCCCGCTCGCCGTAATAACTCCACGTCAGCAACGTGGTGAAGACGAACAGGATCAGCGCCACCGATGCCACCAGCGTGCCGAGCGGTATGCCCGCGATGAGCGTTGGAAACGCCGCGGCGAATGCCCCGGAGGTGGTAACGAAGCCCGACATCTGCGTCGTGCCGAGATCCGATTGCCAGACATGCTGCACTGCCTGCCCCTGATAGGTGAAATCGCCTTCCACCGTCAGGATCACGAGTGCGGTCATGGTGCAGATGACGATCGTGTCGATGAACGTGCCCAGCATTGCCATGCGGCCTTGCTGCTCGGGATCGTTCGTCTGCGCGACTGCGTGCGCAATGGCAGTCGAACCCTGACCTGCTTCGTTGGAGAATAGGCCGCGAGCAACGCCAGCACGGATNGCGATAATGATCATCGCNCCGGCGAANCCGCCGCTTGCGCTCTGCATGTTGAATGCACCGCCGAAGATNCGNCCGAANGTTTCGGGCANGTCCTGGAAGTTCAGGATCAGCGCGATCAACGCCATCGCNATNTAGGTTGCGGCCATGAAAGGCACGACNTTTTCNGCAACGTTGCCGATCGACTTGATGCCGCCGATAATGACGATGAAGACCAGAATGGCGACGATCAGACCGCCCATCCAGCGTTCGATCCCGAACAGTTCGTTGAGGCCACTGGCCACTTCGTTTGACTGGATCGAATTACCGGTTACCAATGCGGAAAACAGCGTGCCGAGGCAGAACAGCACGGCGAGCCATGTCCATTTCTTGCCAAGACCCATCATGATGTAGGTCATCGGGCCGCCGCGCAGCACGCCGTCACTCGTCTTTTCGCGGTAGCGGATGGCAAGGCTGCCTTCCGCAAACCCCAGCGCCATGCCGAACAGGGCGGTAATCCACATCCAGAAGATCGCACCGGGTCCGCCGAGTGCGATGGCCGTCGCCACACCGGCAAGATTACCGGTTCCGACCTGGCCCGAAAGCGCCGTCGACAGGGCCGCAAATGGCGAGATCTCGCCCGCACCCGCGCTTTTCCTGCCTTTGAAAAGGCCGGCAAATGCGTTGCCGAGATTGCGAATGGGGTAGAATTTCAGTCCGACCATGATCCACAGGCCGATGCCGAGCAGTACGATCGTCATGGGTGGGAAGGGCAGTACCTCCGCGCCGTTCCATGTGCCCACCCAGATAAAATCGGAAATGTTGGTGACCGGCTCGATCAGCCGCTCGCCCAGACTTGCCGTCTGGCCTGTTGCCATGTCGTAAATTCCCCTCATGCGTCCCGTTAACTGGAAAGCGGGCAGGCTAGTCGCGCTTGCCACGCTTGCAAAGGGGGGCTTTGAACTTCAGTCCCCGGCTTGCCTTTTTGCGCGCGGCAAACTAGACGCTGCACCGTCTTCCGACATTGGGATCGATAAAAGCCCCTCCCGGACTTGAACCGGGGCGGCGAGAGACCCTACCTGAAAGGGACGTGGCGGAAGGCGGCACGATTTTTACGCGAGAGACGTGAGCGATGGCAGACGAAAAGAAAACCAGCCCGGCGGAATTCCTCCGGCAGGTCCAGGCCGAAGGGCGCAAGGTCGTATGGCCGACGCGCGAGGAAACGGTACGCACGGCGATTTTCGTTTTCATCATGATGGTCATTCTCTCGGTCTTCTTCCTCGGCGTCGATTCGCTGTTCAGCGCTGTGGTGCGCTGGCTGCTGACAGTCGCCTGAGCAGTAATTCGACAGGGTAGTTAGGAACACATGGCACGCTGGTACATCATCCACGCTTATTCCGGATTCGAGAACAAGGTCCGCGATTCGATCATCGCCGAGGCCGAGCGTCTGGGCCTGTCGGAAGGCGTCGAAGAAGTTGAGGTTCCCACCGAGACCGTCACCGAAGTGAAGCGCGGCAAGAAGGTCCAGATTGAGCGCAAGTTCATGCCCGGCTACGTGCTGGCCAAGCTGAACATGACCGACGATATCTACCACCTCGTCAAGAACACGCCCAAGGTCACCGGTTTCCTCGGCAACAACAACAAGCCGCAGGCGATCTCCGAGAAGGAAGCCGCGCGCTATTTNGGCGGTGTGGAAGAAGCGAAGTCGGCACCCAAGAAGGACATCAGTGTCGATTACGAGATCGGCGATCAGGTCAAGGTTCTCGACGGACCTTTCGCCAGCTTCAACGGCCTTGTCGAGGAGCTCGATTTCGACAAGCAGAAGGTCAAGGTTTCGGTTTCGATCTTTGGTCGCGCCACGCCGGTCGAACTCGACTTCGAACAGGTCGAACTGGTCAAGTAAGACGGCTGACAAACGCTTTTGAAAGGCCCTGTCCGGTTCTGCCGGGCGGGGCCTTTCCGTTTGCGCTGTCAGGTTTTGTGGTTGCCGCCTGGGCTAGCGTTTTGCCTTGGCGAACAGATCGATCAGTTCGCCGAATTTCTGTCGTTGTTCGTCCGCATCGCCAGATGCGATAGCTTCGGCCACACAGTGCGAGGCGTGATTCTTCAATATTTCGTCCTCTGCGCGGGCCAGGGCGGACTTCACCGCTTGCAACTGATGCAGGATGTCGATGCAATAACGGTCGTCTTCCACCATCTGCGAAATACCGCGCACTTGACCCTCTACCCTGCGAAGCCGGTCGACGATCCGGTGCTGTGCTGACTTTTCCGGCATGGGAATTCCTGCTTGTGTGATACCCCCTGGGGGTATAGCTTGCGCTGCAAGACGAGAGTTTGCAACGGTAATGAGCGCATTATTTACTACCCGCCGGGCGATNCTCAAGGGNGCAGTTGGTCTTGGGGGTCTTGCAGCAATTCCTGCGTGGGCCCGGGCGATGCCGCATGGACCAATCCGGCAAGGCTTCGACGAAGTATCCGGCAGAGTGATCGACCTTGCGGTCGGGCAGGGGGCAATCGAGGTTGCCGGGCGAAGTGGGCACGCTTTTGCTGTGAACGGCAGCGTGCCTGGCCCGCTGGTGCGCCTGAAGGAAGGCGAAGCCGTCACCCTGCGCGTGGCCAATCATCTTGCGCAGGACACGTCCATACATTGGCATGGCCTGCTCCTCCCGTTTCAGTTCGACGGTGTGCCCGGGGTAAGCTTTCCGGGCATCAAGCCCGGCGAAACCTTTGTCTACGAACTGCCGGCGCTACGCCAGTCGGGCACCTACTGGTGGCATAGCCATTCGGATCTCCAGGAACAGGCGGGCCATTACGGCCCGATCATAATCGATCCTGCGGATCCCGATCCGGTGCAGGCCGATCGCGACTATGTGCTGCTGTTAAGCGAGTTCAGCCCGCTTCACCCGCATACGATCATGGCAAAGCTCAAGAAGGGCGAGGAGTATTTCAACCGTCAGAAGACCAGCTGGACGGACGATTATCGCCTGAGCGGNAGCGATCGCAGGATGTGGGCGGGTATGCGAATGATGCCGACCGACATCGCCGATGTGACCGGATCGACATACACTTATCTCATCAACGGNCATGCGCCCGAAGACAGCCTCGAATATCTTTTCAGTCCGGGCGAACGCGTTCGACTGCGCATCATCAATGGCAGTGCGATGAGTTTNTTCAACATCCGCATTCCCGGGGTGCGGATGAGCGTGGTTCAGGCGGACGGGAAGAACGTGCGTCCGATAGAGGTGGACGAGTTTCAGATCGGAACGGCAGAGACTTATGACATCGTCGTCGACCCGACGGCCGAAGCGCATACTATCGTTGCCGAGGCAATGGATCGGTCAGGCATGGCTGTCGCCACGCTCGCATCGCGGGCCGGTGCGCGGGCACCGGTGCCATCGCGGCGCGATCCGGTTCTGTTGACCATGACGGACATGGGTCACGGCGGGATGGACCATTCGGGTGGCGATCATTCGAACATGGGCCATGCCACATCGACCGGGCGAATGGACCATGGCTCGATGAAAATGCGCGATACATCCAGTCTGCCGCCGAACGTGGCTGTCGGCCCTGGGATCGACATGGTCAGCGCAAATCCTGCCGACCGGATGGGCGACCCGGGTCTCGGGCTCGACAATGTCGGACGCAAGGTGCTGACGTACCGCGATCTCACCGCGCTGGAACCCAACGACGATCCGCGCAAACCCAGTCGCCACATGCAAATCCATCTCACCGGAAACATGGAACGGTATATGTGGTCGTTCGATGGACGGAAGTTCAACGCTGTCGCCGACCAGCCCATTCGTTTTGCCTATAATGAACGGGTCCGTGTGAAGCTGGTGAATGACACGATGATGGCCCACCCCATCCATCTGCACGGCCATTTTTTCGAACTGGTCAACGGCGCTGATCGCATGCACCAGCCGCAAAAGCACACGGTGATCGTCCAACCCGGCGGTAGCGCGACATTCGATCTCACTGCTGACGAGCCGGGGGACTGGGCGTTTCACTGCCATTTGCTCTANCACATGCATGCNGGCATGTTTCAGATAGTTANGGTTGCTTCNCCGGATGGCNAGGCATGAGATACGCGCNTATCCTTGCGCTCGCCTGCGCCAATGTCGGCACTGCAGCTTTCGCCCAGCACGAAGGGCATTCCGACCATTCNGAANCGAAACATGCGCAGCCGNTAGATCNTGAGCNGGCGGACCATTCCGAAATGGACCANGGCCACCAGCATTCGCAAAACGCNGCCGAGCCNAAAATGCTGGCGCGGCCCCCTGATTCGGCTGGCANTGGGCCTCCGCGNGCCGCAGATNCGATCTGGGGAGCGGACGCAATGCAAGATAGCCGCGCAGCGCTCGCCCGNGAGCATGGTGGCATGCAGCTANTGTGGGTACAGGGCGACCGGCTGGAATTGCGGACACGCGAGGGGCGAGACGGATTTCTGTGGGACCTGCAGGGCTGGTATGGCGGCGACATCGACAAAATATGGGTCAAAAGCGAAGGGGAAGGTGAATGGGGCCGCCCGCTGGAACAGGCCGAAGTNCAGNCNCTCTGGTCGCACGCCATTGGCCCNTGGTTCGATNTTCAGGCNGGCGTCCGGCAGGATCTGAATAGTCCAGCGCGAACTCACGCAGTGATCGGCGTGCAAGGGCTGGCACCATATCTCTTTGAATTGGACGCCGCAGCCTTCGTTTCGAACAAAGGGGACGTAACCGCGAGAGTCGAGGCGGAACTCGACCAGCGTATTACACAGCGACTGATTCTGCAGCCTCGCGCAGAATTGGCGCTGTCGGCGCAGGACATTCCCGAACTGGGTGTGGGAGTCGGCATCGATCATATCGAAACGGGCCTTCGTCTGCGCTATGAATTCGTCCCGGAATTCGCGCCTTATGTCGGTATCGAACAGGAATGGAAGGTGGGCAGGGGCGCCGATTTTTCGCGTGCGGACGGCCGGAATGTATCGGTCACCAGCGTTGTGTTCGGACTTCGCTTCTGGTTCTGACTAGCGGGCGCAGGCGCTTTCCTCGGTCGTGCTGATCCGTGTTGCCCGCGCAGATCGAAGAATGGTGCTGGTCTGTCGGCATTTACGCAATTGAAAGCGGACCTTCCTGTCCTTGAAGTCGAGCGACACGCGGCGGAAGCTCTCCATCAGATCCATACCGAGCAGCAGTGCGGGCTTCTTTTCAAGACCGAAGACGGCGAACGGCGGGATGTCGGCGAATGCGATCGGCACATTCTGCAGAGTGATGGGGCCGAGCCTCAAAGTCGGAATGACTGCGAATTCGATTTCAATTTCTTGGCCTGTTACACCGAACACCTTGATGGTGGCGAACGCCTTTTTGCGCTTGCGCAATAGCTTGTCCCGCAAGGCAAGATTACCGATCGTGACCTCTGAACCCGTGTCGACGACCGCTTCGACTTTCTGACGACCGGCCGTGACCTGCGTAAGAATGAGCTGGCCGCGCCGAAGCCGGCCTGTCACGACGATTACTCCGTCCCTGATCTCACCCAAATCGACCTTGTCATCGACCGTGATGGTGCGCTCTTCCAAGTCGATCATCAGCCGCTGGTTAACGAGGGCGTCCAGGCCGACCATGCCATCGCCGCCCATTGCCCGTTCGTCGAGTATCGGCACTTCCAGGCCGGTGGTAACCGTAGGCCCCAACTGCAGTTCGTCTATGACCACCCGATCGACGAAACTGCTACCCGTTACACTGTGCAACAAGGCGCGATCGGTTGCTGGAAGAGCCAGCTTGCCCGCAAGGGCCGATCCTATCGCAGAACTGTCGGCACCGCTATCGACGACGAACTCGTAAGGGCCGGCGCCGTTGATCTTTACCTCGACAGTCATTCGGTTGCGCAGCTTGCTTGCCGCTATTTCCTCGCCGCCGATCTCAAGCGCTTCGTCGATGACGGCCGTGGGAGGTTTTGGGAGACTGCCGGAAGGCGCTGCCGAATTCTGCGCAAACCCAGGCGAAGCTGCGCACACAAGGGCAGCCATTATCGCTGAGTTGGCAGATCGTTTCATCCCAGTTCACACTATACCGGCGAAATGTGGCACGCGATGGGCTTTCGACAAAGGCCGGACGCGAAACGACTGCTTGCATTGAGACGCGAAAACGCTATGTGCGCGCCTTCCCAAGTCATCTTCGGGAATCGTGCGGGAGGCTTGCAACAGCAGGCCGCTGACCGCTTACCATGAGCCTTGGTTCGAAAGTGCCGGGGCGACAGTGAGAAAGGAGGCCAGTTATGGCCAAGAAGATCGACGGCTATATCAAGCTGCAGGTGCCTGCGGGCACCGCCAATCCCTCGCCGCCCATCGGCCCTGCGCTGGGTCAGCGCGGCGTGAACATCATGGAATTCTGCAAGGCGTTCAACGCGGCGACCGACAGCCTTGAAAAGGGCATGCCGATCCCGACGACGATCACCGTTTATGCGGACCGTTCGTTCACCTTCGTCACCAAGAGCCCGCCGGCCAGCTTCCTCATCAAGAAAGCCGCCAAGCTCAAGTCGGGTTCGAAAGAGCCGGGCAAGGTTTCGGCCGGATCGATCAAGCGTTCGGCGCTGAGCGAAATCGCCGAACAGAAAATGGCCGACCTGAACGCGAACGACATCGAACAGGCTACCAAGATCATCGAAGGCAGCGCGCGTTCGATGGGCCTCGACGTGGTGGAGGGCTAAGATCATGGCAAAGCAGACCAAGAAGCAGCAGATCGTCGCCAAGCTCGACGCTGAAAAGCTCTATAGCGTTGACGAAGCTCTCGCCACGCTGCGTGAACACAAGGCAAAGTTCGACGAAACCGTCGAAGTGGCAATGAACCTTGGTGTCGATCCGCGCCACGCCGACCAAATGGTCCGCGGCATGGTTTCGCTTCCGAGCGGTACCGGCAAGGACGTCAAGGTTGCCGTGTTCGCCAAGGGCGACAATGCCGAGAAGGCCCTGGCCGCAGGTGCGGACAAGGTCGGTGCCGAAGATCTCATGGAAGACATGCAGAACGGCAATCTCGACTACGATCGCGTCATCGCAACGCCCGACATGATGGGCGTCGTCGGCCGCCTCGGTAAGGTGCTGGGCCCCAAGGGCCTGATGCCGAACCCGAAGCTGGGTACGGTTACGCCAAACGTGGAGCAGGCCGTTAAGGACGCCAAGGGCGGCCAGGTCGAATTCCGCGTCGAGAAGCAGGGCATCATCCACTCCGGTATCGGCAAGCTGTCGTTCAAGGACGAAGACCTGAAGACGAACTTCAAGGCTCTCACCGATGCGATCGTGAAGGCGAAGCCTTCCGGCGCCAAGGGTAAGTATGTCCGCAAGGTAACGCTGACCTCGTCGATGGGCCCTGGCCTCAAGGTCGACCTCGAGGAAATCGAAGGCGCGTAATTCCCGCGTTGACGGATCGCCGATCAAGGTCGGCGGAGACAGATCAGAAAGGGCCGGCGGGTGCGAACCTTCCGGCCCTTTTCTTATGTGCGTAGAGCGCGGCGCAGGAGGTGCTCGGCCCCGGTTCGCGCTGCCAGTGATCGCGCATTTCCCACCGCCGCGTCGAAGGCCTTGAGGCTCGACAGCAGTGCACGGTTGGCCAAGGTAGGGCGCAACAGAAGAAAGCTTGCGCAGGGTGCGCTGCGAGTGCCGAACAGGCGCTTGTGTGCCCCCTCTCCTTCCGTGAAGTCGAAATAGCGGTAGCGTTGCTCTGCAAACAGCCTCTCGAGTGCTGCCATTTGCAACACAGTTCCGGGCGAAAGGTTGGCGTGGGCCGGATCGTAGCCGAGATAGGCATAGACCAGAGTTTCGCCGATCACCGGTAGATAGAGATAGGCAACTGGCTCGCCATTCAGGAAGAGCAGAAAGGCGCGGACGCGATCTTGCCAGGCGAGCTCGCGCATTTCGGCGCGGGCTATCTCGCTTTCGGGCAATCCTGCGTCGAGCAGGCGTGCCTGATAGGTGATCCGGGATAGCGGAACGGCATGGTGGACGAACTCGTCCATTTCCTCAGGTCGGGAATAGAGGCGCAGGTCGAGCGATCCGCCGCTTTCACTTTCCATCTTGCGTCGTTTGCGCCGCAAGGTCGATCGGGTCTTGCCGGAAAAGCGCGCCAGGTAATCATCGTAACTACCGGTCATGTCGATGTAATGGCGCTCGTAATCTTCCCGCCCGCCTATGAGAAATCCCGGCATAGCATCGCGCAGTTTTGCTTCTGCTGCCGGCGGCGCGGAGAGAATCCGGAACCCATCAGCATGAGTAATGGATGGGATCGTAGGAATCCTGCCTGCAAGCACATCCGTAAGCGAAAAGGCAACTGGGATGACATTGCGTCCGACTGTAATCAGGCGACGCGAACCGATGGTATAGGAAATCCGGTGCGGTGCAGCCTGCGGCTGCGAACCAGTCACGAGGCCCCGTAGATAGCGTTCGATACAAGTTGTTCGGCAACGCGCGCGGCACTGCGAAGTTCGCTTTGCGGCAAACAGGCCGCGCCTGTCGTTTCGCCGATACGTGGCGGCTTGCTGGCGAAGGTGGCCCCTTTGGCGCCGGGCGTTTCGGCGATGGTTCGACAGAACCTCTCGAACCGTGCGCGAATGATGGCGTTGGCGCGCTTGCGTTTGCGGCACATCAGTTCGAAGCTGTGGCACACGATGTTGAAGAGGGGATAGTCCTTGCGCAGGCAGTGGTTGAGCGCGGCTGCCATCTCCCAATGCGAAAGGGCGGTAATCTGCGCATGACGCCTGCCGCGGAAGCTTCGAATGGCTCCGACGGGCACCTCGATGGTGCCTTCATGTTCGACTACGCGCTGGTCGGTTTCCTTTAGCGAGATGCGGCATTCGGACCGGCTGATCCCCGGGACATGACTGCTGTCATAGCGGATGCCCACGCGTGCCAGCGCGCGAAGGGTGGCATCGTTGGCGCCGTAATTGCCTGCTCGNAATGCGGTGGGTGCGGGNGCCCCNGCACGCATGAGGTGNTCGCGCGCGATTTCGAGCAGTTCGACCTGCTCNTNTTCGGTAAACTGATGCATGTTGCGGCCCGTCCGGCCGGGCAGGGGATTGGCGTCTCCTGCGATTTTCAGCCATTCGGGATGCAGNTGGAGTTGGATTTCGTGACCGCGCNTCAGGATCGGCTCGACNACGGCTGCGATGGCTGACGTGCCCCANACAAGTGCCGGCATTGGATCGACGAAGAAGATTCCCTTCATCCCGTACTCTTCCATNACGTCCATCTGGTAACCGATGCCNACGTCGCCGAAGTCCGTCACGCAGGTAATCGAGCGTTCGAAGACTTCCTGGCGCGCATGCAGGCCCAGGCGCGTGGCAAGTCGCGCGGAGTATTCGGTATCGATCGTCATGTAGACTGCAGTCATTCTCGATACCTACAACAGGGGAGTTAACAGTTACTCCAGATCCGGATGTTCTTAAATTCCGCCTGGNGTAAAATCAAACCCCGCCATCGCGAGGCCATCGCAGAGGCTGTCGACGCAGCTTTTCAGTTCTTNTGCGCTGGTCGAACGAACCACGAAATTGGCNCCCACACGCCCATCGCGGAAGAANGGATAGCTGCCGATCTGGCAATGTTCATGCGCCTTCTCGACCTGCCGGAGGATGTCTGCGACTTCGCTTTCGGGTGTCCAGCACCCCACCGTTTCCGACAGGAGCGGGGCGCCGCCTTCCAGCGTTCCGGTAAGTGCATCGAGCATGCCTGCAGTTATGTGCGGGACGCCCGCCATGAGGTGGACATTGCCGATCTTGATGCCGGGTGCCCCCGACATCCGGTTCGGTATCAGGTCCGCTCCTTCGGGCACGCGCGCCATGCGCAGCCGCGCATCCGTCAAGCCGCCGGGCTTGTCGGCATAGTACTTTTCCAAAATCGCACGCGCCTGCGGATGAACGACCACGTTCACACCCAGTGCCTGGGCCACGGCATCGACGGTAATATCGTCATGGGTGGGGCCGATGCCGCCCGTGGTGAACAGGTAATCGTTGCCTTCGCGCAGCGCGTTCACCGCTTCGACGATCCGTTCCATCACATCCGGCACGACGCGCACTTCGGCGAGCCTGATGCCCTGGACCTGAAGCCAGCTTGCGATCTGGGCGATATTCTTGTCGTGCGTTCGGCCCGACAGGATTTCATCACCAATGATGACAAGTCCTGCGGTAAAGATGCGTTCGGTCATGGGAAGGGCGTAACGCGGTCGGCGGGCGAATGCTACTCTGCAGCTTCCAGTTGCTGATCGGCAAATTTCGCATTCGCCCCGTGACGACGGAATTCGAGCAACCCGTCATCGACCGGGTCCTGCTTCATACGCTTGCGGTCCAGCACATATTCCTGATTGAGGCGCCAGGGATAGGCCACTGCGTTCCGCGGCATGATATGCTTGCTGCGCTGGATGTAGCCCGATGAGAAATCGAAAATATCGTCTTCCTCGATCGCGGCTTCCGCTTGCGGCGTGAGTATCGGTTCGGCCACGTCAACACCCTGTTTGCGTGTTTCGTTCAGAACACGGCAGATGAAATCCGAATTGATGTCAGCACGCAGCGTCCAGCTGGCGTTGAGATAGCCGAAGACCACTGCAAGGTTCGGCACGTTCGAGAACATGCAGCCCTTGTAGTAGAAGTGCTGGGCGAGATCGATCGGCTGACCTTCTTTCGAAAGCGCGATCTTGCCCGCGACAGCCAGCTTCAACCCTGTCGCCGTAACGACGACGTCGGCGGGTAGGAAGCGATCGTCCTTCAGGCGCACGCCTCCCTTTTCGAAAGCCTTGATGTGGCCCGTCACAACTTCGGCTTTCCCGTTCTTCATGGCCTGGAACAGATCGTCGTCCGGAACGAGGCAAAGCCGCTGGTCCCACGGATTGTAGGGCGGGGTGAACGGCGCCAGATCGTAATCCTCGCCCATGGATTTGCGGATGCGCTTGTGCAGCCCTTCCTTCACCTTCTCCGGCTTGTTGCGCGCCATCTTGAAGGCGAAATCCTGCATCGTGATGTTCTTCCACCGGGTCAGCCGGTACGCCAGTTTCTCGGGCAGGATCTTGCGGAGGAAATTCGCGAGGGCATCCTTTGCCGGACGGCTGAACATCCAGGTCGGGGTGCGCTGAAGCATGGTGACCTTCGCCGCCTTGTCCGCCATCGATGGAACGATGGTGACGGCAGTCGCGCCCGAGCCNACGACGACGACATCCTTNTTCGAATAATCGAGATCATCCGGCCAGAACTGGGGGTGGAGAACCTGCCCTTCGAACCCGCCCAGATCGAACCCCGGATCGTAAGGTTCGTCGTAATCGTAATAGCCCGANCCGAGATACAGCCAGTTGGCGGTCAGATGCTTGCGCTCGCCTTCACCGGTTTCCAGCGTGACATGCCAGCGTGCATCGCTTTCGCGCCAGTCGGCGGCAAGGACCTTGTGTTCCAACCGGATATGGTCACGGATTTTACGCTCATCAACGATCCGTTCGAGATATTCGAGAATCGAGGGACCGTCCGCGATCGATTTTTCATGGCGCCACGGTTCGAAATCGAAGCCAAGCGTGTGCATGTCGCTGTCGGAGCGGATGCCGGGATACCGAAAGAGGTCCCAGGTCCCGCCGAGACTTTCGCGGCGTTCCACGATGACGAAACTGTGGTCAGGCGCCTTCTCTTTCATATGCGCAGCCATACCGATGCCGGAAATGCCCGCACCGACGATCAAAACATCGAAATCGGTCGCCGTGTTCTTCATGTCACTCTCCCAAGTGTGGAAGAGCCTAACCCAGACTTCGCTTCAGCGCCAGCCTCGGTTGCAGTGAGAAACCTAAATGCTTCCCGGTCGCCCCCGCGGATGTGCCGGGACGATGCGAGAACATCGGGACGCCAGAGGTCTATTCTTCGCCCTGATCCATTTCGCGGATGATATGTTCGAGCACGCTGGGATGCAGCGGCTGTTCGAATTCCGCGCCGACGACATGACCCTTGCGCCATTTCACGTCAGCCGGGATCGGCCCGACGTTCCCGACTTTGACNAGGATTCCGGCTTCCGTCTGAAGAACCGAGAACTTGTCGAAAAACCGGCANCCGTATTCGGAGATGTCCTTGATCCAGACATCGCGCGCGCCGCCTTGCCGCGCACGATAGCGCCCTGCAACAGTGACGGTATGCCGCGTTTCTCTACGATACTCCTTGGACATTTCCGATTCTCGTAGTGACCCTTTTTTCCACGATAGCGACGGCAGAAGTATTTAGACAAGAAATGCTTCGCTATCGCTTTCGTGAAGCGGCTGCGTTAGGGCATCGATCATAGGGGAGAGCCGGTTAACAATGAATAATAACGACAAACCCCCTTTACGTAGAGTGACATCGATCGATGTTGCCGAGCGGGCCGGGGTCAGCCAATCGACCGTCAGCCGTGCCTTGTCGGGCAGCGAGACGATCACCGAAGCGACCCGCCGCCGTGTCGAACTGGCGGCCGAGCAATTGGGATATCATGTCAACGCGCGCGCCGCCGGTCTGAGGCGCGGGGAAACCGGAACGATCGCCATCGTGGTGATCGGCCGCGAAGGGCAGGGGCCGGCGGCAATCAATCCGTTCTACTACAGCCTGCTGGGCAGTACCTGTGCCGCCGCAGCGGAGCGAGGGTACGAGGCGCTGGTATCGTTCCAGGCGCGAGCGGAGGAATTCTTCGGCCATTATGTGGCCCGCAGGCAGGCCGACGGCGTGGTGGTCATCGGGACCGCGACCAACGAGGCGGCATGGGATTATTTCCGCACCTGCGCCGAGCAATCGAAAGGCATGGCCTTTTGGGGATCACCTTTCGACGACAGCGTCTGGGTACGTTCCGACAATCGGGAAGCCGGGCGCCTGGCGGTCGAGCGGCTGGCGCGTAGCGGGGCGGAGCGGATCGTTTTCGTCGGCGATACGGCGTCATCGCAGCGTCAGTTCCGGGAACGATACGAAGGGTATCGCGACGCCATGGAGCAGGCTGGCCTGTCGCCGGTCGAGCCGGTCATCAGCGACGGCGAGGATCGCGTGTCCCAAGGACGCAACGCGATCAGGCAGATGGCTGACAGCGGCGCAGGGTTCGACGGGCTCTTTTTCGCCTGCGATGCCATGGCGCTCGGTGCGCTGGAGGAACTGGCCTCGCTCGGGATCGCAGTGCCCGATCAGGTCGGTGTGATCGGATTCGACGGACTTGGATCCGGCGAATTCAGCGCTCCCCCGCTCACCACCGTACAACCCGATTTCGCTCAGGCCGGCATGACGCTGGTCGATACGGCTCTCGCATCCGGGGAAGATCGCCCCGAACGACGTGTCAAGGTTCACCTCGTCGAACGCGCCAGTGTGCGTTGATCGTCGCATTCGCTTTCAGGGGAATATCATGAAGACAAGTATTGCTTCCGTTCTTGCCGTCCTATTCGCGGGACAGGCTGCGTATGCCCAGGATTCCGAACCGAGCCCCAATCCCGTCGAGGAGCAGGAGGTCGAGGCGTCTTCGCAGGATGGACCCGCAGAAGGCAGCGGCCAGACAGTCCAGGCGGCCGCGGCGACCGCCAACCCTGCAGCCGAGCGCACGGATGAAGCGAAGTGGGACGTCACTGCACCACGCGGCGCCAATATCCGGCAGGTGCCGATCCGTACCGACGAGGGTACGTGGATGGATGTCGATGTGTCCCCCGATGGCCGAACACTGGCGTTCGCACTGCTGGGCGACATCTACACCATGCCTATCACGGGCGGAACGCCAACCCGTGTGGCGGAAGGTCTGGCATGGGAAGTGCAGCCGCGGTTTTCACCCGATGGCCGCCGCATCGCCTTCACCTCCGACAGGGGCGGCGGCGACAACATCTGGATCATGAATGTCGATGGTTCGGACAAGCGCCAGCTGACCAAGGAGGATTTCCGCCTCATCAATCAAGCAAGCTGGTCGCCCGACGGCAATTATATCGTCGCCAAGAAGCATTTCACCACCCAGCGTTCGCTCGGCACAGGCGAGATCTGGATCTACCATGTTTCGGGTGGGGGCGGTGTCCAGCTGGTGAAGCGGGCGAGCGACACCTTGCAAAAGGAACTGGGCGAGCCCGTCTATTCACCCAATGGCGATGCGGTATATTATTCGCGCAACGTCACATCCGGGCCGATTTTCGAATATGCGCAGGATTCCACGCAGGGAACCTTCGCCATCGAGCGTTACGATCTGGCGACCGGCGAAGTGACGACGGCCGTCAGCGGATATGGCGGCGCGGTTCGCCCGCAGCCTTCGCCCGATGGCAAGAACATCGCTTTTATCCGCCGGGACAAGGACAAGACCGAGCTCTGGGTCAAGGATCTGGCGAGCGGTCAGCAGCGCATGATCTATGGCGACCTCGACATGGACATGCAGGAAACCTGGGCTGTGCATGGCTTCTATCCCTTGATGGACTGGATGCCGGACGGCAATTCCATCGTGCTGTGGGCAGGCGGCAAGTTACAGCGCGTCTCCGCCGATGGCAGCGGCGCCAGCGTTATTCCCTTTACCATCGACGATACGCGCGGCGTTGCCGATGCACCCCACCCGGTAATCCCGGTTTCGCCCGACAGCTTTACGGCCAAGATCCCGCGGTTCACGAGCGTATCGCCCGACGGACGAACAGTGGTGTTCGAAAGCCTGGGCAAGCTGTATTCGAAGCCGCTGGCGGGCGGAACGGCGCGGCGAGTGACGTCCGCCGATGACGATGCACTCGAACTGTGGCCGTCATGGTCCCGCGACGGGCGGCGGCTCACATATGTGCGCTGGACCGATGCGGGCCTCGGGCAAATCATGACCGCCAATGCCAATGGATCCAATGCGCGCGTGGTCACCAGCATGCAGGGCCACTATGCGCAGCCCAGCTTTTCGCCGGATGGCAGCACGATCGTTTTCGAAAAACGTTCGGGAGGCTATTTGACCTCGCCAGAGTTTTCGGAGAATGCCGGGGTTTACCGCGTCAGCGCGAGCGGCGGCGTACCGGAACTGATCGCGCGGGATACGACCAATCCCCAGTTCGGTGCCCAGAACGACAGAGTGTTCATGCTTGGCAGGCAGGACGGCAAGCTCCAGCTTCTGTCTGCCGATCTCGATGGCGATGCGAGGCAGGTCCATGCCGAAGGCGAACTGGCGACCGAATATCACGTCAGTCCGCGTGGCGATTTTGTGGCCTTCCGGGAGAATTACGAGGCATTCGCCATGCCGCTGCTGCCGGGCGGACAGGCGGTTACGGTCGGCGAGGAAGCAAGCTCGCTACCGGTCGTGCGGGCATCCAAAGGCGGAGCGGATTATATCGGGTGGACCGAAGGCGGCGATATGCTGACCTGGTCTATGGGACCCGTTCTCTATCGCGCCAGCCTGGCATCGATGTTCGCCAGCGCACCGAAGGACAAGGACGCACCGAAGTTCGTGCCGCCGACCTCTGGCACGTCGCTGGAGCGTACGGTCAGCGCGGACAAGCCGCGCGCAACCGTGGCGATCACGGGTGCGAAGATCCTCACGATGACGGGCGACGGTGCGGGCGAGATTGCCGATGGCACCATCGTCATCGTCGGCGACAGGATTGCCGCGGTAGGTCCAGCCTCGTCCGTCGAGATACCGCAGGGCGCGACGATGATCGACGCTGCGGGCAAGACCATCATGCCGGGGCTGGTGGATGCCCATGCGCATGGTCCGCAAGGTGTGGGCGACCTGGTGCCGCAGCAGAACTGGTCGCTCGTCCAGAACCTGGCGATGGGTACGACCACGATCCACGATCCGTCTTCCAGCGCCAGCATGATCTTCTCCGCCTCGGAGCGGCAGCAGGCCGGCAACATGCTGGCACCGCGTATCTTTTCGACTGCGGAAGTCGTGTACGGGGCCAAGGCCCCCGGCGTTTATGCCCGCATCGACAGTTACGAGGATGCGCTGGCGCACATCCAGCGGATCAAGGCGCAGGGCGGTATTTCGATCAAGAACTACAATCAGCCGCGGCGTGAACAGCGCCAGCAGGTCGTCGCCGCCGCCCGTGCGGAAAACATGCTGGTGGTGGCAGAGGGCGGTTCGCTGTTCGGCATGGACATGAACCTCATCGCCGATGGCAATTCGACCATCGAGCATAATGTCCCGGGCGAAGTCTTTTACGAAGACGTGCTGCAGTATTGGGCCGGATCGCAGTCCAATTACACGCCGACACTGGTCGTCACCTATGGCGGGCTGGCGGCCGACCCCTACTGGCGTCAGGCGACCGATGTGTTCGACAATCCCCTGATGGTCCACACCCCGCCGCGGCAGCTGATTGCGGAAACCGCGCGCAGGGTGACGGCCCCCGAATGGGCCTTCGTCGACGACGAGGCGGCCCGTGAAGCCAAAAAGCTGGCGCAGCGCGGGGTGAAGGTGAGCATCGGGGCCCATGGCCAGCAGGCCGGTGTCGGCTCGCACTGGGAGCTGTGGAGCTTTGTGCGCGGCGGCATGACACCCGTCGAATCGCTACGTGCAGGGACGATCGAATCCGCACGATCGCTGGGCATGGACCGCGATATCGGTAGCCTCGAGGCAGGCAAGCTGGCCGACCTGATCGTACTCGATGCCGATCCGAGCGAGAACATCCGCAATTCGGACAAGATCGAGCGCGTGATGATCGGCGGGCGGCTGTACGATGCCCGGACCATGAACGAGGTCGAGACGGGCGACGCGCGGCGCCTGCCGTATTGGTGGGAGTGAGGTATCAGGGGCGGCGCGCAGCTAGCTACGCGCCGCTCTGCTTCAGGCTGCGCGAATCTGGCCGAGAAACGAGTCGACGCGGCTCTTGAGAGCGCCAGCCTGCTCTTCCAGCTCGCTTGCGGAATTGAGGACCTGGCTCGCGGCGGTTCCGGTCGCAAGGCTGGTCTCGCGGACCTGTCCGATGTGAGACGAAACCTCGTCGGTCGAACGTGCGGCAAGATCGATGCTGCGTGCCAGGTCCTGGCCTGCCACGGATTGCTGATCGACGGCACTGGCGATCGAGATGGCGGTCGATTCCAGTTCCTTGATCTGGCCGGCGATCGAACGCAGGGCGCCGACACTCGCTCCGGTGGATTGCTGCATGGCACGGATCTGCTCGGCGACTTCCTCGGTCGCGCGGCTCGTCTGGGCGGCCAGTTCTTTCACTTCNCTGGCAACGACNGCNAAGCCGCGGCCGGCCTCCCCGCCGCGTGCAGCCTCGATCGAGGCATTCAGCGCGAGAAGGTTCGTCCGCTGCGCGATCGACTGGATAAGCTCGACGATCTTTCCGACTTGTTCAGCCGAAGAGGCCAGGGCGGAAATGGTTTCGTCCGCCCCGTTGGCAGTATCGGTCGCTCGCCGTGCAAGGTCTGCGGAATGTGAGGCCTGGCGGCTTATTTCGCCAATCGACATGGCAAATTCGTCGGACGCGGCAGCGGCAGCAGTGGCGCCGTTGTTGGCCTGCTCCATGAGCGAGGTGACCAGTTGGGATTTACTCGAGGCTTGTTCCGCCGATGTGGCCATGCCCGATGCGGTAGCATTGAGCTGGCTAGCGGCGGCAGCGACACCGCCTACAACGTCACCGATGCCATTTTCGAATTCCTTCGCCATGCGCATCAGTTCTTGCTTGCGCGCTTCCGCGTTTGCCTTGCGGCCGGCAAAGAGTTCGTCGAGTTTGTGACCAGACCTGAGAAAGACCGCGAACGTGCGGGCAAGATCGCCAATCTCGTCCGGGCGATGGGTATTGGATACTGTGAAATCGCGATCGCCGTTCGCGAGGCGGGACATGTCCGCGGAGATTTGCAGATAAGGTTCGATGACATGCCTGAGAACGAACCGGACGCTGGCAATTCCACTGACGAGTGCCGCACTTAGAACAACGATCATGAGTATCTGTGCGGTAGCCGCAAAGGACGGCACGTAAAATCCAGCCAGGGCGAGGGCGGTGATTACCGTCATGCCGCCGAGCGAGAAGGTCGCTGCAAGCTTCGCCTTATTTGCAAGCGGCTGTTCCATCAGCCAGCGGCTCCATCCACGCATTGCGCGGACGTCCGCGGCGTTCACGATCTCGACATCTGCGATTTCGCGCGCGAGTTCCTCGTCGTAGATCAGCGAACTATGAGCATTCATCCCGGCATCCCCCTCAACGTCACGTAAACTGTACGGGGCGAATGCTTGAAATCGCGTTAAGCCGCTTTCACGTGCAGGAGGAAGTCGGCTGCCTGCGATTTCAAGGTACGCGCCTGAGCCTCGAGTTCCGTGGAGGAATTAAGCACCTGACTCGCAGCAGCGCCGGTCGCCAAACTCGTCTCGCGCACATGGTCGATATTCGACGCAACTTCGTCGGTCGAGCGAGCTGCAAGATCGATGCTGCGTGCCAGATCCTGACCGGCAAACGACTGCTGATCCACAGCGCTGGCGATTGAAACGGAAGTTGTTTCGAGTTCCTTGATCTGACCTGCAATCGAACGCAGCGCGCTGACGCTGGCCCCGGTCGAATCTTGCATCGAGAGGATCTGCCTGGCGACTTCCTCTGTCGCTTTGCTCGTCTGAGCGGCCAGTTCCTTAACTTCGCTGGCAACGACCGCGAAGCCCCGGCCTGCTTCGCCGCCCCTGGCAGCTTCGATCGATGCATTGAGGGCTAAAAGGTTGGTGCGCTTTGCGATCGACTGGATAAGTTCGACGATCTGCCCAACCTGGTCTGCGGATACGGCAAGCGCGGAGATCGTCTCGTCGGCTCCATTTGCTGCGTTAGCCGCATTGCGGGCAAGTTCTGCCGAATGGGCAGCCTGACGACTGATTTCCCCGATCGACATGGCGAACTCGTCGGACGCGGCAGCCGCTGCGGTAACGCCGCTGGATGCCTGCATCATGGAATCCGACACAATCGCTGCCTTCGAAGTCGTCTGTTCGGCGGCGGTTGCCATCGACCCCGCAGTTGTCTGCAACTGAGCGGCTGCAGCGGCGACACCGTTGACGACTTCGCCGACGGTGGCTTCGAAACGCTGTGCAAGGCGTACAAGCTCTTGCCCGTGCTCACGGCGCGATGCTTCTCGCTCCTGAGCAAACTCTTCGATCTGGCGCGACGTATGAAGAAATACCTCGAGCGCCCGCGCGAGTTCGCCGATCTCGTCCTTTCGGTGCGTTGCGGGAATATGCATGTCTTTTTCGCCTTCGGCCAAGCGGCCGGCAACGTCGGTCATCTGGCGAAGGGTGCCCGAAACGTCGCGCGCGAGAACGCGATGACTGATCCAGGCGACCACGGTTCCCACGACTGCGGCCAAGAGGAGCCCGACCAGCAACCACGTTATCATCGCGCGCGCTTTTGCGTCGGCAATATTGCCGATACGTTCGATCTCTTCGCGAGACATAACGGCCAGATCGACGATCTTCTGGCCATCGGCGTCAATCGCATCAGCGAAGGCATGTCGGCTAGCGTCCGAGAAGCGCAGGCTCTGCGCCCCAGTGATCCGAACCCGCAGTCGTTCAAGCATCGCGCCCTGTTCCCGCAATTTCGGCAGAACCGTGGGAGCGTGACTGATGGCTCGATCTTCGAAGAGTTCGACATCGCGATCAGCGCGGTCGAGCGATCGCAGGGCCGAGGTCAGATCGTCCCGGTTACCGGAAATGGCGTAGCGCTGGACGAAGAGCCTTCCTTCATTGGTGTCGGCCACGAGCCGCTCAGCCGCAATGGCCGCCGAAGACAACGCCATGCGTTCGATGCGGGCACTGATTGCGAAGTACGCGCAGACCAGCACCACAAGGAGCGTAGCCAGAACGATTCCGGCGTTGATGAACGAAATGGCTCGCAGCTTCTCCCCTACCGATTGCCGGTTCAGCCATGCAGCAACGCCACCTGCCCTGTCATGATCGGATATTTCTGAGGTGTGCGCGGTCACGCCAATTGTCGCAATTTCAGGCACGTGTTCTTCGGGCCGAACGCTACGTTCGGCCACCAAGCCATTTGCCATATCCTGAAGCGCACTCATGCGACTTTGCTTTCCCTGTCATTCGCCTTGAGCGGAAGGCCGATTGGCTTGCCCAGATGTTGCGTGATTTCCTCTGACGGCATCGCTTTGAAATAGAGCCAACCCTGAATCTGGTCGCACCCGGCGGCACGGACCATATCGGCCTGCTCTTCAGTCTCGACCCCCTCGGCGGTGACCCCCATCTTCATGGCGCGAGCTACCGTTATACTGGACAGCATCATCGCGCGGCTGCCATCGTCCTGACCTGCCTGAACGACCAGGCTGCGATCGAGTTTAAGCTTTTCGAACCGGAACTGGCGCAAGAAGCCGAACGATGCATAGCCGGTTCCGAAATCGTCGAGCGCTATGCGCACCCCAAAGCCCCGTATGACGGCCAGGCTGCGCTCTGCGACAACCGGATCCAGAACCAGGCACGTTTCCGTGATTTCGAGTTCCAGCCTTCCAGCGGGAAAGCCGGTTTCTTCGAGAATGTGGCCAAGTTGAATTGGGAATTCGGGATTGCGTAGCTGTGCTGCCGAAATATTGACCGACAGCGAGATGCCATCCCATTCGAGCGCGTCGCAACATGCCTGCCGCAGCACCCAAAGGCCGATCGAATTGATCAGACCGCTTTCTTCCGCAACGGGAATGAAGACATTCGGCCCGATGCGTTTGCCGTCCGGCCTGTCCCAGCGCATCAGGCATTCGGCGGACACGATCATGCGCGTCGTGCTATCCACCAGCGGTTGATAGTGAAGCCGGAATTCCTTGTTGACGAGCGCGCTACGTAACTCGTCGTCCATTTCCTTGAGCTGTTCACGGCTCTGGTCGAACGCCGGGTTGAACCACGTACAACGCATCTTGCCGCCGCGTTTGGAGGCATACATTGCGATATCCGCGCGGCGTAGCAGTTCCGACGACGTGGCATCATCCTGCGGAGCGCGGCGGGCCAGCCCGATACTGGCGCCGATCGTCAGACGCCTGTCTTCGACGTGGATCGGCTTGGCGAGCCGTTCGATGATCCGGCGGCTCAAGCCTTCCAGCAAGGTGCCGGCGACTGCCCCCCCGATCATCATGGCGTATTCGTCACCGCCCAAGCGGTAGACGCGAGCTTCGCCATCGCTGATCTGCTTGAAGATTTCCGCGCACTGCCGGAGGGCGGCATCGCCGACGAAATGCCCGTAGTGATCGTTGGTCAGCTTGAAGCCGTCGAGGTCTATCATCGCCAGCGCGACTTCGTGCCCCTGGCGGATTTCATCCTGAATATCGCTGTGCAGCGCCCGCCTGTTGGGCAGCTGGGTGAGGCTGTCACTTCGTGCAAGTTGATCGATAGCGCGCAACTGGCGAAGACCGAAACAGGTGCTGAGCGCTGTCGTTGCAGCAAACAGAACGGTGCCGACACCAAGCACGGCATAGGGCGAAGTGAAGCCGTAAAGCCGGTTGGCAACCGCAACCGCCCAAGTCAGGACGAATATGCTGGCGAGCGCTGCAATCGGACCGAAGATGACGGTCCGCAAGCCTGCTCTATGGACAGAAGTTTGCGAACCCGCAGTCATTTTCCGCTATGCGCCCCACATTTGCGACCTTTTCGAAGGGGCTAGAGTGCATTCGCTAAGGAACGGTAAAGCAAGACTTAAGGCTAACCGTTGTCCCGCCGGTCCCTCATCGCGCGGCTGCCCGCAGACTTGGCTGCGCCATCGACAGATCGACGTGAACGGGCCGGTATAGGGACGAACCACAATTGGCCGGCCTGAAGCGTTCGGTCTGGCCGACAACCGTTTCGCCGGCCCCAAGCATCAGCCAGCCATCGCTTGCGATACCAGTGGCCACGCGGTCAAACGCAGCTGACCGTGTCGCAGGATCGAAGTACAGCAATACGTTGCGGCACATGACCAGATCGAACCGGCCAGGCGATGGCGGATAGTCGAGGATATTNTGCTGCTGGAAACGCGTCATCGACCGNATCTTGTCGGACGCCTGCCAGTGGCCGCCGCAATCCGCGAAGAAGTTCAGCATCTGCGCCACGCTGATGCCGCGTTGAATTTCGAATTGGGTGTAAAGGCCGCTGCGCGCAGTCTCGACGGCCTTCCCCGAAACGTCGGTACCAAGGATTTCTATCGTCCAGTTTTTCCAACGGGGCGACTGTTCGGCAAATATCATCGCGAGGCTGAGCGCCTCCTGCCCGGTCGAGCAACCGGCNGACCAAATCGATAGTCGCTTCGACTCGGCCCGGCTACGCGCCAGATCAGGCAGGACNTGATTNGAAAGCTGCGAGAAATAGGCCTGATCGCGGAAAAAATAGGTCTCGTTNTTCAAAAGCGATTCGACGACCTTTGTCGCCAGACGCTGTTCGCCAGGTCGTTCGAGCATGCAGGCGAGCTGGTCCACATTCTCGATACCCAGTTCGCGGAAGAGGCCGGACAAGGCGCTCGACACGCGCCAGCGACGGCCTTCCGTCAGTTGCTGACCGGTGCGCTGGGTAAGAAGTTCGCCGATGATGCGGTGCGAAGCATCATTTATTTCCACGCTCCGGCTCCTGCGTTGTCCACGAGCGCATCGGCCAGTTCCGCAGGCGGCAGGACGGCCGTCGCAAGTCCCAGCTCCGTTACCGCTCGCGGCATTCCCCAGACAGCGCAGGTTTCCGCATCCTGGGCATACATCGAGCCGCCTGCGTTTACGATCGACTGCGCGCCATCTGATCCATCGCGGCCCATTCCCGAAAGAAGCACGCCGGCGACTTTGCCATCGAACGATTCGGCAATGGTTTCGAACATGGGATCGACCGAGGGCATGCAGCCACTCTTGACTGGGTGATAGGCGAGCCCAAGTACGTGTCGCCCGGCGGATTTGCGTACGACCATATGGCCGTGGCCCGGAGCGATATAAATCTTGCCACGCAGGATCTCGACGCCCTCGTCGGCCAGGATCGCTTCTCGACCTGCGGCCATTTCCATCTGCTTGGCGAAGACCGGAATAAAACTCGACGGAAGATGCTGGGTGATCAGGATCGGGAGATCGAAATTCTTCGGCACGTTGCGCAGAAACAGGTTCAGGGCATGAATGCCGCCGGTCGACGCGCCTATGGCGACGACCTGGGGCGATTTGGTTGCGCGAGTGGAGAGAGGCTTGCTTGCAGCCGTGGCTGCCTCTGCAGGCCTGATCCCTTTCAGCGCGCGTATCTTGCCAAGCAGGCTCGCCTTGTAATCATCGTCGAAGCCGCCGGGGCGCGGCTTGAGCATCGTGTCGGCTGCGCCAAGCGAAAGCGCCTTGATGGTCGCTTCGGCTCCATCAGCGGTGAGGGACGATATTACGAGCACCTTGGTGTCGGGTGCCGCTTCCATAATCTTGGGAAGTGCCTCGATACCCCCCATGCCCGGCATTTCGAGATCGAGGAGCATGACGTGCGGGCTGGTTGCGGCCAGCTCTGCAATGCCGCTTTCCGCAGTGCTGGCGGTCCCGACGACGATCATGTCGTCTGCCAGCTTGATCATGCGAGAAAATACGGTGCGCACGGTCAGTGAATCGTCGACGATCATGACCCGCACCGGGTCGGCGCCAGGCCGGGAAGATGGATCCGCCATTACGTGATCGGAGTGGAGAAGCACGCCCATGTCACGCTACCTCAGGCCATGCCGACAAGCTGGAGCTTGATCTGCAGAGTCTCATGGTCAAACGGCTTCATGACATATTCGTCGGCACCGGCACTGATGGCTTCCCGAATATGAGCGACGTCGTTCTCGGTAGTGCAGAAAACCACCTTGGGCTTGTCGCCGCCTTCGCGCACGCGCAACTGCGTGATGAACTCGATGCCTGTCATGACCGGCATGTTCCAGTCCAGCAGAACCACATCGGGCATCGCTTCGGTGCAGCGATCGAGCCCTTCCTGTCCGTTCTCCGCTTCCTCGACCTGGAACCCGAGCGTTTCGAGAATGTGTCTCGATACCTTGCGGATTACGCGCGAGTCATCGACGATAAGGCAGGTTTTCATTTCAAATGACCTCTGGTGCTTTCACGCGATTCGTACCTTCGGGAGGTAACTATTCGCTTAAGCTGCCTGTGCGACCCGCCCCTTCACGAGCACTTCCACATCGATAAGCACGGCCGGGCCTCCATCGGTTTCGACCATGCCGCGCGCCGCGGCCTGCCAGCCCGGGCCGAAGCCGCCAGGAACGTCGACTGGTTCGCTGCGCGCTTCGCCGACATCATAGGCCTCGTCCACCAGCAGCGCATAAAGATGCCCTTCGACATCGACGACTGCGGCGCGCCGTCCGGTAATATCGCCGCAGCTTTCGAATCCGAGCGCTGCCGAGCAGTCGATCACAGTCAGAGCCTGACTGCGCAGGGCCGTAAGCCCGAGAATAAACGACGGCACGCCGGGGATCGGGGTGATCTCTTCGATTTCAATGACGGATTGCACACGGATGGCAGGGATCGCTGCGCGATGCCCGCCGATGATGCACATCAACAAAAGTTCGCTCATGCTCTGGTTCCCGTGCGAGCTTGTTTAAGCGCGGCCAGCAGAGCATCGCGATCATAGCGATAGATGCTGCCGAGGTCATTTTCGCCAACCTCGGGCTCTGGTCGCAAATGGATCACGCGGCGTGCCGGTCCGAACACTTCTGCAGTGTTCTCCGCCAGACGGATCGCCACGTCCGTTTCCTCACTCTCGTCAGTCGAGATGCGGTATCCGGCTGCTTCAACCAGGGGTTCGAGAATGGTGCGTACCCATTCGCTGTCGGTCGGAAGGCGGCAAGACAGCGGCTGGCAAACACGGTCGGTGGGCCGATGAACGGAAAAAAGGGCGTGCCCATCGATAACGGGAACCAGCCCGTTATCGATAAGGGTCGTTCCTTCGATCAGCGGATCGTCGTTCGAGGGAACGATCTCGCCATTAATGTTCGCTGCGTCCAGCACTTCGCGCACGATATAGGCGATTTCGCATTCACCGTCCGACAAGCGCAGCAAACGGCATTTTTCCTCTGGTAGCGCGCCAAATTCATGCCCGACCAGCGTAAAGATCGAGCCGTCGATGACGGCCTGTGCACGTGCGCCTTCGATATCGAGAGCATCTCGCGAGACAGTGTCTATTCGCCGCACTAGTTCCAGGCGAACGGCGCGCCGCCGTCCGTCAAGGCCAAGGAAGAGCATGACCGGGAGCGTTTTGCGCTGCTCGACCTGATCCTGCTCGGCCACTCGCGCCGTGCTTCGCATCTCGTTCACAAGGCGATACGTCTGGGCGATATTTGGCAGGTCGAGAAGCATCATCGGCCGTCCATCGTCTAGCAGGGTCGTGCCGGCGTACAAACCGGTTTCCATGATGGCCGGTGCGATTGGCTTAACCACCACGTCTTCGTGATCGTAAACCCTGTCGACGGCGAGGGCGAAGACGTCATCCGTCGCAAGCCGAATGAGGACGAGAGTGGTGTTCTTCCAATCGACCTCATCGTTCGCTTCGGTGCCAAGAATATGGCCAAGCGACAGACACGGCACGCGTTTGCCGCGGAAGGTGACCAAACGACGGTCTCCTGCATCGGCAAAATCGACATGGTCGCTCGACCCAAAGACGATTTCCTCAATGTAACTGCGTGGGATGGCATAGCGCTGACTGCCACTGGCGACGGTCAGGGCGGCAATAATGCTTAGGGTGAGGGGCAGCCTCAGAAAGAAGCTCGTCCCTTCGTCCGGCTTGCTCGACACGGCGATCGAGCCGCCTACGCGCTCGATATTCGCTCGCACGACATCCATGCCCACGCCGCGGCCCGACACGGAACTGACCTGTTCGGCTGTGGAGAGGCCCGGTTCGAAGATCAGATAATGTCGACGGCGCTCGGACATTTCGTCGACTTCGGACTGGNTGTAGATTCCTGCCGCGACGGCCTTGGCCGCAAGGCGGTCTGTATCGATACCGCGACCGTCATCGGTGATGACGATCGTTATCTGATTACCNGCCTGGCGCGCGGCGAATTTCAGCAGACCGATTTCCCGCTTGCCGGTTTTCAGGCGTTCGCCCGGACCTTCCAGTCCGTGATCGATTGCGTTGCGGATAATGTGCGTCAATGGATCGCGCACCATTTCCACCATCTCGCGGTCGAGTTCGACCTCGCCACCTTCGAAATCCACCATGACTTGCTTGCCGAGTTCGGTCGACAGATCCCGTACCAGTCGCGGGAAGGTGGTGAAGAGATGCTCCAGTCGCTGCATGCGCATTCGAGTGATCGATGCTCGAACATCGGTCAGGATAGCGCTGAGGCGATCAAATGGTCCATCGATTCCAGGCTGTTCGCCCGCTTCGCGCAACCGGCGGGCGAGGTCGTTTCTTGCCAGGACCATGTCGGAAACGCCCTTCATCACCTCGTCGAGCAATTCGGTCGAAAGGCGGATGGATCGCTGGACGGATGTGCGCGCAGTCTTGGGCGTGGACGGATCGTCGCTGATCTCGACGGTCGGGTGATCCGCTTTTGCCGAGGCAAGTTCGCCGACGATGTCGATGGTTTCTTTGGGCTGCAGTGCATTGATCAGCGCATCGTCGCCGCCTTCGGGAAACTCTTCGCCGGCCCCGATCGCATCGGTCATCTCGCTGATGCGATCGATGATGGCGAGGACTGCCGAAACGAGCGTACTGTCCGGTTCGCGGCGCTCGGCACGACATTCGGCCAAGGCATCCTCGGCAGCGTGGCTGAGCCTTTCCAGACGAGGAAAATCGAAGAAGCCGCAATTGCCCTTCACGGTGTGAACGAAACGGAAAATTGTATCGAGCCGCGTCCGATCCGTGGGATCGGCTTCCCATGCGACGATCTCGCCGCCGCTCGCTTCCAGCATCTCGCGGGTTTCTGCTACGAAATCCGCCAGCAGGTCATCCATCATGTAACGCCCCTCGTACGATCGGGAGAAGCTATGGACGCCGATGGTTAACGTTTGGTTTGGCGCTGCCCGACCTTTTCGGGTCCGGAGCGAAGGATGCGCCAAACGATGAAGGCGGCCAGTGCGCCGCCTGCGAGATTGGCGATCAGTTCGGCGGCATAGATCGCGTCGGAACCATAGCTCGCTCTCAACAGCCAGCCGAAAGGCAGCATTACGAGAAAGACGCGNGCNGCGCTCTGCGCGAGGGCGAAACCTGCCTTGTCGACTGCATTGAGTGCACCNTTGGCTACNATGAGCAATCCGAAGCCAGCGTAGCCCCANACCGAGATTACGAGATAGCGATCGAATTCCTCGATGACGGCTGGATTGTCGGTAAAGAAATCGGCGAACCAATTNCCNGTTAGAAACAGAACGATGGCCGTTGCCAGCCCGTATACGACGCAAAATAGNCCCGACCACCACATGGCTCTTCGCGCGCGGTCCGGTCGGTTCGCGCCCCAGTTCTGCCCAACGATTGCGCCGATCGANCCAGAGAGCGCCAANAGCGGCACGACAGCGAAGCTTTGCAGACGACCGGCNGCGCCAAACCCCGCAACTGCGGCTTCNCCCTGACTTGCAAGCAGGGCGGTGAGTACGGACAGGCCGACCGGGTTGATGGCNTTGGAGAAGGCAGCGGGGCCCGCGACTGACAAGATCGCCTTGCTCGAAGCGCGCATATCACATTCGCGGATCGTGCCTGGATGGATCTGAAGCTGAGCGCCCTTGATCAACCACANCGCGACCAGGATGGCGATGAAGAAGCCGATGATNGTGGCATAGGCTGCGCCAGCCACGCCGAAGCCTTCGAAACCGAATGCNCCNGTAATCAGGATCGGGTCNAGTATCCAGTTGGCNACCGAGTAGGTCAGCGAAACGTAACTCGTTTTCCTTGCTTCACCCTGTCCGCGAAGGACACCGTTGAGGCCCATCTGGAGAAGAAGGACAGGGAGGCCAAGGGCATAGGGGCGCATATAGTCCCCGATCAGTGGCAACAGCGCGTCGGACGCCTGCATCAATCGGAATAGCGGATCGAGCAATACATACAGCACCAGCCCCAGGACGACGCCGGTAGCGAGTGAAAAGATCGCTCCGAAGTTCGCCCGTCGCTCCGCGCGCGCGACATCGCCTTCGCCGAGCGCCCGGGCAATGACCGAGTTGATTCCGACCATCACGCCGACACCAAGACTGGAGAGCGCGATGGTTATAGGAAAAATAAAGCTGACGGCTGCAAGTTCGCGTGCGCCCAGCTTGCCGATAAAATAAGCGTCGATGAGGCCGACCGACATGATGGCTGCGACGCCGAATATCATCGGCAGGGTCTGTCCCACGAGATGGCCGCGAATACTCCCGCGGGTGAGTTTGGCCGTCTCGCTCATCGGTCGGGGCGTTAGCGGGGTGCGNCAGGCTTGCCTAGCGCGAAGTCGGCTCGCTTGCGNNAAGGTGCGACGCCATGCGATACAGGTCCNGAAACAAAACCTCTTATGGAGAGAGCGCCATGGCAACCCAGATGAAGACACGCGATTTCGAATGCAGCGATGCGGAATGGCAGGCGCGTCAGGACCTTGCGGCCTGCTATCGTATCTTCGACCATCTCGGCTGGGGCGAGAGCATCTACAATCACATTTCGGTTGCCGTGCCGGGCGAAGAAGACGTGTTTCTGATCAACCCGTTCGGCCTGCTGTATGACGAAGTGACGGCTTCGAACCTCGTCAAGATCGACGTGGAAGGAAACAACGTCGGCCAGTCGCAATATATGGTCAACAAGGCCGGCTTCACGCAGCACGCCTATTTCCATAAACATCTGGGCCGCCGCGCAGACGCGATCTGCCACGTGCACACTACAGCGACCATGGCGGTCTGCAGCCATAAAGACGGACTGGTTCCGACGAATTTCTATGCCTGNAACTTTCAGAACCAGATCGGTTATCANGATTTCGAAGGTGTCACGGTGCGCGCAGAGGAAGGCGAGCGACTTGTCGAAAACCTCGGCGATCATTCGATCTTGATGCTGCGCAATCATGGCCCGGTAGTCATGGACAAGACCATTCCAGGTATGTTCGTGAAGATGTGGGCATTGCAGCGGGCCTGCGAAATCCAGGTGGCTACGCTCAGCCAGGGCGAGGCGAACATCATCTCGCAGGACGTNGTCNATGTTCATCAACGCGACCTTTCNGTCATGGCATCGCAGGGCGGAGCTGGNGTGTTCGATTTCGAAGCGTGGAAACGCCGCGTGTCGAAGATCGACGATAGCTGGAAATATTGATTTGCTGAGCTAAGCCGGTTTCATGGCCAGCATGACTGTCAATGGGAAACCGGTGCGTTTCCTACTGGAGCCGGATACCCCGCTCCTATGGGCGCTGCGTGATGCGGCAAACCTGACCGGCACCAAATATGGATGCGGAGAGGGTGATTGCGGTGCCTGCATGGTACACGTCGATGGCGAAGCGCTGCGTTCCTGCCTGATCACCATCGCCGAAGCCGAAGGTCGCTTCATCACGACGATCGAAGGACTCAGCCGCGACCGATCGCACCCTGTCCAGCAGGCTATGGTGGCAGAGCAGGCGATCCAATGCGGATATTGCACGCCGGGGATAGTCATGGCGGCCAGCGCTCTACTGGCGAAGAACGGTTCTCCGTCGGAGGCAGAGATAAAGGCTGCAATCCCCAACCTATGCCGTTGCGGGGTGTATCCGCGGTTAGTCCGGTCCATCCAGCGCGCGGGACGCGTCGCCAAGCGGCAAGAGATCATTAGCGCGGCGCCGGCGCCAGGGATAAGCGCGAGCGACGCAGCGCGCGAGATTCCGGCTTTGTCGGACCCAAGCGAGAACTGAACAGAACCATGGAGATCAACGCGTGAAAGCGACCATCTGGCATAATCCGAAGTGTGGCACATCGCGCAAGACGCTGGCCATTCTTGAAAACCTGTCTTCAATCGATGTCGAAGTGGTGGAGTATCTGAAAGACCCGCCCAGCGCGGAAAAGCTAGCACAGCTGTACCGGGATGCAGGGATCGCACCGAGAGACGGTTTGCGAATGCGCGGGACCGATGCCGAAGAACGCGGACTTCCCGATGCTCCGGACGAGGAGATCCTGGCGGCAATGGCGAACGATCCGATCCTGATCGAACGGCCACTGGTGGAAACGGAAAAGGGTGCGCGTCTGTGCCGTCCGCAGGATCTGGTACTCGAAATCCTCTAGCGGCGATCCTGTGTCAGCGTGCTGTCGGCCTGCAAAGCGGTCCAGCCGTAAACCAGTACGATGCTACAGAGCGTTACGATCAGGCCAAAGCCGAGCCAGTCGGAATGGTTGTAGAGCCAGACCCCTAGAGCCGGCGCGTAGATGAAGCTCGCACCGGCGACCGACGCCGTAATGCCGCCCGCTCGCCCCTGCTCCGCACGGGTCAGGGCCAAGGATGTTCCGGATGTGGTNCCCGGGCGAAAAAGTCCGAAGCCCAAGGAAGCGATGGANTAGCCGAGCGCGATCGTGTGCAGGTTCTGTCCCAGGGCGAGAACGATCGTGCCGACCGCGGCAATGGCGATGCCCGAAAGCGAAGCTGCCCGGGGGCCGAGATTGAGGCGCGGTATCAGGCCCCATTGCGCAAGAAGCGTGGCGATTGCACCAGCCATGAGGACCAGACCCACCGGACCCGCGCCCGCCATGGGATCGCTGCGGAGGCCCAGCCTGTCGAGAACCAGAAACCCTGCAATGCCCAAAACCATTGCCTGTGCATGTCCGCCAAGAAGGCCGCAGATGACCCAGGGGCGCAGCCGCGGCTCGAACCAGCGTAATTTGCCTGGTTCGGGCCCGCAATCCTCATCCTCGTCGTCATCGCGGGTTTCCTCCGCAACTTCGGACGCAGGGCTGCCGGAATAGGGCGATTCATATGCGCTACCGCGAGCGGCGAACTGGGGTTCGTCGTTCGGAAGGCGCAGCCTCAGTGCGATCAGGGTGACCGCCCCGATCAGGGCAAAAACGAGAAACGGCCCGGCAAGGCCAAGCACCGGCATGACCATCAGGGGCGCGAGCGCCGGCCCGATCACCGTTCCAAGGCCGAAGCTGGAGGCGATAAGGGAAAGCGCCTGCGTGCGTTCCGACCTCGGCGTACGGCTAGCCACATAGGCCTGGACCGCAGGCGGCGCAGCACTGCCGAAACCGCCATACAAACTGCGCGCTGCGGCAAACAGCAGCAGCGCCCAGAACGCGGGGAGAATGCCGGCAAGGCCCAGCCACAGCATCAGCCCGCACAGCAGGAAACTGGCAATAAAGCCCGATATGCCGAGCGCCATCATCGCCTTGCGTCCCCTCCTGTCCGAACGTTCCGCCCAGATCGGGGCGCAGACTACCCAAAGCAGCGCCGACCAGCTGTAAGCCAGGCTGATCCACACATCGTCCACGCCGAGCGAGGTGCCGATCGAAGGCATGACGGATTGCATGGCGGTATTGCCCGCTGCCGTTGTCAGCATGACCATGAATAGCAGCGCCATGCGCGAACGCGGGATAGCGTGCGAACGCGGCGCTGGAGGCGCGGTCCTGGTTTTCACGGGGTCAAAGTCGGCCATGGTACCGGCGGTACGCCGCCGTCAGCGACCTTGCAATGGGTTGGACAGGCTGGCACAGGCGGGGTTCGATGAAACAGTCACAGGGTACGCAATTTTGACCGGACATCACGGTGCTGGTGCCATCGCACGGCCGAGTTTGCGCAAGCGAGCTTCGCGGCTTTTCGGGCAGTGGGGCGTATTTTTTCGCGGGTTCGTCGAAGAACCGCGGATGGTGGGTTCAATTATCCCATCCTCGCGCTTTACGATCAACAAGATGCTGGCGCCGGTGGATTGGCAACGCTGCGAGGTGTTCGTCGAATACGGCCCTGGTGTCGGAACGTTCTGCCAACCTGTGCTCGACCGGCTTCGGCGGGATGGGTCGCTGATCGTCATCGACACCAACCCGCTCTATATCGACTATCTGAAGAAGCATTTCCGCGACAGCCGGTTTCATGCCGTACATGGCTCTGCTGCCGATGTAATCGACATCGTGAAGGCGCACGGTCATGACGGCGCGGANTACGTCCTGTCCGGCCTGCCTTTTTCGACGCTCCCCGACGGCGTAGGNCCCGCCATCGCCGAAGCGACGCATGAAGTCCTGCGTCCGGGCGGCGCATTCCTTGTTTACCAGTTCTCGGCCAAGGCGCGCGATTTCATGGCGAAACACTTTCGCAGGATCGACCGCGGTTTCGAGCTTTGGAACGTGCTCCCCTGTCAGCTCTTCTGGGGCTGGAAAGACGCTAAGGACTAGTCTTCCGCGCCCGGCGTACCATGGCTGGCAAATCGCGATAGCTGGGTGTGCACCGCCGCCATGACGCAAACCATGGCGATGATCATTGCCGCGTTTACAATGCCCGAAACTACGGCGTCGCCGAACAGTGCCGCCTGCTCGCCCGCAAATGCGAAGGCCAGCCCAAGTACGAGCGAAATGACCGCGGAGAGAACGATGAACGCGACCAGAAGCAGCAGATAGAAGAAAAACAGGCGAACGCTGTTGCCGCGTGTCAGCGCCCAGGATCGCCTCAGCACCTTGACCGGGTTCAATTCCCCTTCGATTGCAATGATCGGTGCCGCTAGCGACAGTTTGACCACAACGTAACAGATCACGACAAAGGCGATTATGCCGCCCAGCGCCGCGAGCGCAGAGACGCCCGTCACCGCCCCGATACCAACGAGCAATGCGGCTATGATGGCGATAAGGGCCGTCTGCAGAAGCTGCGCAGCGATATAACTCGGCACCGATCGCAAACCGGTGGACAGCGCCTCTCCCACGGTCGGATTGGCGCGACGTCGCACCAACGCGAGCATCGAAAGAAGTCCGATCCCCTGAAGGATCGCGATGATCAGGAAGGCCCACCAGTAGGTTTTATAGAGGTCGGTGACAGCAGCCATCATGGCATCGACATTTCCGCTCGCCTGTGCCGTTTCGAGTTCGCCCATCCCGGGCAGCGCGATGGCGATCCCAGCGTAGGGAATGAAGAAGAAGACCCCGGCTATGACTGCCAGAAGCCCGAGGTTCCGGGTCAACAGGCTGGTGGTGTCTTTCCAGGCGGTGTCGAGATCGAATTTCATGCAGCTTCCCTCTGTTTGCCCCTTGATAAGCGCTTCGTCAGTCGCCACGCAATCGCACATGTCGACCATAGCCCCCGAAAACGTCGAATGGCGGAGCGAGATAGCGCCTGTAGGCTATCGTGAAGCGCTAGACCAAATGACTGTACGCAACCGCGCCATTGCCGAAGGGGAGGCGCGGGAAATGGTGTGGCTGTTGGAACATCCCCCTGTCTATACGGCAGGAACAAGTGCGACCGGTTCCGAACTGCTCGATCCCAGATTTGAAGTTGTCGAGGCAGGCCGCGGCGGGCGCTACACCTATCACGGGCCCGGTCAGCGGGTCGGGTATGTAATGCTCGACCTGAAGGAGCGCGGGCGCGACGTGCGCTGCTTCGTTCATGCGGTTGAAGGATGGGTCATCGACACGCTCGCCGACATCGGTGTCGAAAGCTGGCGCAGTGACGGGCGGATCGGCATCTGGACGCGTGACATCGATGGGCGCGAGGCCAAGATCGGTGCCATCGGCGTNCGTGTCCGCCGGTGGGTCACCATGCACGGCTTTTCCGTCAATCTCGCCCCGGATCTGTCCCATTTTACGGGAATCGTCCCGTGCGGCATCGAAGAGTTTGGCGTGACCAGCCTGCAGAGGCTTGGAATCGATCTTGCACCCGCAGCCTTCGATGAGGCATTGCGGGCGCGCTTCGCGGATTTTCTCGGAGCGCTCGATGGAAAGGCCTGTGCGCAGCCATGATTTATCGTCCGACACTTTGTCTCGTCGCAGGTGCGATCTTGCTGTCTGCCTGCGGCGACGATGCGCCACCCGAGGAAACCGAGGCGGAAGCCGGACGAGGTGCGAAAGGGGAAGTACTCGGCGGAACGATCAGCGACGCTATGATCCCGCTCGATCAACTGCGTTCTCAATCGCCGCCCATGCCAGAAACTCCGTCACGCTCCCGTGAAGAGACAGCGGTTGAAGCGAGCGAGTCTACAGAACCGGGTGTCGATCCGGGAACGGATGCCGCATCGGCTTCGATCGAACCGGATGAGGCTGCTGAGCCGGCCGAGGATTGACATCCCCGACCGGCAAGGGAGATCATTCTGCGGCGGTCTGCTCCGCTTCGCTCAACGCCGGATAATCGACATATCCTTCAGGCCCGCGACCATACCAGCTATGCGGTACGTTCACATTGGGGCTGATTTCCGCGCCGATCCGGAAGCGGGTCGGTAAGTCGGGGTTCGAAATGAAGTCCCGGCCCCAGCTTACCGCATCGGCACGTCCGGCATCGATATCGGCAGTCGCTTCCTCGGGCGAATAGTCGCTGTTGAGGATAAGCGCGCCGGAATAGATTTTGCGAATGAGCGGGCTCTGCTTTGGCACGTCGGTGGCACCGAAGGTGCCGTCTGGACCCGGCTCGCGAAGTTCCAGGAATGCGAGGCCGAGCTCTTCCACGACCTTGGCAGCCGCACCGAAAGTCGTAGCGGGATCGCTGTCGTCGCACCCTTGCGTTTCGCCATTGGGCGACAAACGAACGCCGACGCGATCGGCACCCCACACATCGACAAGGGCGGTCAGCACTTCGCGCAGGAATCGAGTGCGGTTTTCGGCACTGCCGCCGTATTCATCGGTCCGCAGATTGGTGCTGTCCCGNAGGAACTGGTCGACGAGGTAGCCATTCGCTCCGTGCAGTTGCACTCCATCGAACCCGGCCTTTTTGGCGTTTTCTGCGGCGTGGCGATAATCTTCCACGATACGCGCGATGTCTTCCTTCGTGGCTTCGCGCGCCTGTTCGTAATCCTTACGTCCTTCGAAAGTATGCGCGTGGCCGGGCGCTTTGGTTGCGCTGGCGGAAACTGGCGGATTCCCGCCGAGGAACAGGGGGTGCACCAGTCGGCCCATGTGCCACATTTGCAGGACGATCAGACCGCCTTCTTCATGAACGGCACTAGTGACCTGCTTCCAGCCTTCAACCTGCTCATCGCTCCAGATACCAGGCGCAGCGGGCCAGCCAAGGCCTTCGACGCTGATACCAGTAGCCTCGGTGATGATGAGCCCTGCGCCGGCACGTTGACGGTAATACGTTGTCATCATGTCGTTGGGGATGGATCCGGGCTGGGTCGATCGACCGCGGGTCAGCGGGGCCATGAATATGCGATTAGCGGCTTCGAGCGAGCCCATGGTGAGTGGTTGAAACAGACTTTCGTGCATGCGGGGCAAATCCTTTTTGCTGGCGCGACTTGGCCTTTGAGCTAGGGGCGCGTCATGGACGAGACAAGCAGCCGGCCGGACAAGAATGGCTTTCAGGCAAGTGCATGGCACTTTGCAGCGTTGCTGGCGGGAAATGCGGCATTGGCGCTCGGCCCATGGCTGGTTCGTCTGTCCGATACCGGACCGGTATCGGCAGGGTTCTGGCGTCTCATCCTGCCGGTACCGATACTGGCTTTTTTGGCCTGGAGGTCCCGTTCGCCCGGGCCATTGGACAAGAAGCTCACTGTGCTTTGCCTGATCGCCGGAGGTTTCTTCGCGGTCGATCTGGCAAGCTGGCACATCGGGATCGAGCGAACCCGCTTGGCAAATGCCACATTGTTCGGAAACGCCGGCAGCATCATATTGATGGTCTGGGGCCTGATTGCTGCCCGTCGCGCTCCTTCGGGCCGGGAGGGAGTGGGAGTGATTGCTGCCATTGCAGGAGCAGGGATACTGCTGGGCCGTAGCATGGAGATTTCGGCAACGACCTTTATCGGCGACCTGTTCTGTCTAGCGGCCGGCATATTCTATGCGTTCTATCTGTTGCCTGCCCAACGGGCGCGAGCGGTCCTCGGATCCTGGTTTGTCCTGTTGCTGGTCAGCCTGACGGCAGCGCCGATATTGCTGGGCATGGCCGTCGCGGCAGGCGAACCCGTTTGGCCCGGTGCCGCTGGATGGACACCCATTCTGGTGCTCGCCCTGAGCAGCCAGGTCATCGGCCAGGGGTTGCTGGTATTCTCTCTTCGAAATTTCCCGCCGCTGGTCATTGGCATGGCGCTGCTGACCCAGCCTGCGATCGCGGCAACCGTGGGATGGCTGGCATTCGGCGAATTGCTCGAGCCGCTCGATATTTTTGGTATGGTGCTGGTCGGCGCAGCACTTGTCTTGGCAAGAGCCCCCGGCAAGGCTGGGCGCGTTCGGTAGGATTACCAGAAGGCCTTGTTGAAAGTGCTTACGTGGCGTTCGAAACGGTCGAGGTCGGGCCCGACCAAAGATAGGCGAGCTTGACCTGCAAGCTTTTCCGCCTGGTCTTTCAGAAGGCCGCGACGGCGCTCATCCTGAACCGGGATCGCTGCGTTGGCGAGCGTATCCAGCATCACTTCTGCTGCAATCGGGGAATCCGCAACCGCGCTGCGGATCGCTCCGAAACCGCGACTAACATAATGGGCGAAATCGTCGGGCAGGGGGATGACCGGGCAATCGTCCGCATCCTTACCACAGATGTCCTTACGCAGGTCCCGTCGCCCGATTTCTGCTGTGGCTGCCCCCAGCCAATGCAGGGCCGTTATGGCGGTGAAGGGATCGTTAATCCCTGGCGATAAGGCCCGCAGTCCGATCTCTACCAGCTCGTCGATCAGGAATTGCGGATCCTGCTCGGGAGTGCGTGATGGGCCCAGGGTGAAGCATTTGCGAACGCGCTCCTCGACGTCGTCCGGCCCGCATCCGTCGACATCGATGAAGGGCATCTCGCAATGGACGAAATCGCCGGTGCGTATGCGTAGCGAAAAGGTACAGCCGCATTCTTTGGCGATTTTCTCCAGATCTTCGAAATCGATCAGCTGCACATACCCGGTATGCCAAGCTCTCAGCGACTCGCCGCCTTTCTGTTCAACCGCGTCGCGAAACTCTTCCTCGACAGGATATGTTTCCCGGATTGCCTTGAGTAATCTCTCTCCGATCCCCTCGAGAACCTTGTTGATGCGAATGCTGGAAGGGATGTGGTTGAGGAAATAAACGAGGACGGCCACGCACATGCCCATGAGGGCATAGGCCACAAGCAGTGATAATTGCGGTACGAAACCGGGAAGGGCCGTGGTTGCTGCATCGAGGGCATTCGTCGGCGTTTCGTCTTCTGTCCTGACAGCGCGCAGAACGACGAGAGCATAAACGAAACTGCCGATGAAGGTCGCCAGACTCAGTTGGTTGCCACGATCTTCCATGAAATTCGTGAGCAGCCGCGGACCGTAATTGCCGCTGGCATAGGCAACTGCAGCGATTGTAATCGAAAATACGGTCGAAGCGACGCCGATCATGCTGCCAGCCATGACCGTGAGCATGTCGGACGCGCCCTTGGGACGTGCAGGGACGATCCAGCTTATGTCGTTCAGAAACTCCGCGAAGCCTGCGCGGTCGAGAGCGACCATAACGAAAGCCAGCACTCCCGCGACGATGGAAAACAACGCCGGATAGAACCAGTAATTCGCGTTAAGCCGTGCCCAGAAAAAACGAATGTCGGCGGTCAAGCGGCCATCCCCTGCCAATGTTGATCAGGGGATGAACGCTTCACCTGCAATTGCGTGCCTTAATCCGCATCCTTGCCGATTTCGCGGTTCAGATAGGAGAGCAGCAGCGCCGCGCGCTTCGCGTCTTCTTCATGGTCGGAACCGACCGAATGCCCACCTTCGCGGTATTCGTGATAATAGAATGTCTGGCCGTACGCTTCGTGCTTGGCGGCAGCCTTGCGAGCATGGCCGGGATGCACCCGGTCATCCAATGTGGACAGATAGTAAAAGGCGGCCGGTACGTCGGGCCCGTCCGACATATTCTGGTAGGGGGACCATTCCTTCATGAAGGCCCAATCCTCGGGAACATCGGGATTGCCGTATTCCGCCATCCAGGACGCACCCGCGAGAAGCTTGTTGTAACGGCGCATATCGATCAGCGGGCTTCCGCTGATGATGGCGCCGTAAAGGTCGGGCCGCTGGTTGGCGACGGCGCCCACCAGCACACCGCCGTTCGACCGGCCGCTCGCAGCGATGTGGCCCGGCGTCGTCAGACGGCTCGCCACGAGATCGTCGGCCACCGCATGGAAATCATCGAAACTGTTCTGCCGCTTTTCGCGCAGGGCGTCCTCATGCCAGCGTGGCCCGTATTCGCCGCCGCCCCGGATATTGGCGAGCACATACGCATTGCCGCTTTCAACCCAGAACAGGCCCAGCGGCCCGCTTCGATAGGGTTCCGCCGTGAGGTACTTGGGTGTCTGCGCCGCGCGGAACCCACCATAGGCATGGATTAACGTGGGCAGCGGTCCCTGCGCATCTTTCGGCCGTACGAGGTAGTAGGGAACCTTGGTGCCATCCTTTGAAGTGGCAAATCTCTGTTCGACCGTGAACTTGCTTGCGTCGAACTGGGCGGGTTCGCTGGCGATGGCGACCGCTTCGCCTTCGCTGGGAACGGCGTAGAGCGTGGGAGGCGTGAGCATGCTCTCTACAGTGACGAAGGCAGTATCGCCCGTGCCGCTGGTTTCGGCAATCTGGACCGTGCTGTTCGCAGGCAGTTCCATGTCGCGCGCCGTCCATCCGGACTGGCCGGGCGAAAGTTCGATCAGCTTTCCTGAAACGTCATCGAGAACCTTGACCCACAGCTTGGTTTCCGAAGCGGCCACTTCTTCGATCGCCTGCGTGTCGCTCGGCCGGAAAACGGCGAANGGCGCAGGGTNGGAGCCGTCGAGAACGCTTTGGAGCGACCATGCAACCAGGGCTCCCGGCTGTTCGGTGCCNCCNGTCGTTTCGAGCGCGGAATTGAGCTTNGCAATGACAAGGCCGTTNAGCACCGCCTCGAATTCGGCATCCTCGGGCAGGNGCAGGGGAACCGTGCTGCCATCCTCTTTTACGAGGGAGATCTGGTTGGTCCAGAAGCTCGGGCTGCGATTGACGAAGCGCCAGCGTGTATCCCCGTCGAGCACCGAAAAGCCCGAAGCGCTGATATCGGCCTGCTCGCCTTCCGCAATCTGGCGCGCAGTGGAGAAATCCGTGCCACGATCCCAGAGTTTGACCAGGCGCGGATAACCCGAATCCGTCAGCGATCCGTCGCCTTCGTCCGTGCCGACGAACAGCGTATCCTCATCGAACCACGCGACGTTCGACTTCGCTTCCAGCAAGCTGAAGCCGCCATCGACAAAGCGACCGGTAGTTACATCGAATTCGCGGACGACATCAGCGTCGGTGCCACCGGGGCTGAGCGCGATAAGGCAGCGGGCGTATTCGGGGGCAAGGCAATTGGCCCCGTGCCAGACCCAGCTCTGTCCTTCGTCTTCGCCCAATTTATCGACGTCGATCAGAACCCGCCACTCAGGAGCCCCGGCCATATAGCTTTCCAGGCTGGCGATCCGCCACAGCCCGCGGGGGTTATCCGCATCGCGCCATAGATTCGTCACCATGTCGCCCTGGATGGCATCGGGCAGGGCGATCTGACGCGTATCGTCGAGGATCTGCTTCGCCCATGCCTTGGCAAGCGGATATTCCGGCTGATCCGTCAGGACGGCTTCGGTATCGGCGTTCCACTGATCGACCTTTGCCAGGGCCCGTTCGCCCTGAATTTCCTCAAGCCAGATATACGGATCGTCTGCGTCCGTATCCTGTGCGGCTATCGCCGTTGGAGCGAATGCAAGTGCGGCGGCCAGCGCCCAGCGTGCGACCATGATGTAATTCCCCTCGTACTCAGTTCAGACTTTGCCAAGATCGCCTTTGCCGATCGTTCCGCTGGCCATTTCCAGCATGCGGTCNAGGCTCTGNTTGGCTTTCAGGCGCAGGCCTTCCTCGATCTCGATGCGCGGTTCCAGATCCCGCAGGCATGCGTACATCTTCTCCATCGTGTTCAGCGCCATATAGGGGCAGATGTTGCAGCTGCAGTTTCCATCCGCACCGGGGGCGCCGATGAAATTCTTTTCAGGCAGCGCCTTTTCCATTTGATGGATGATGTGCGGCTCGGTCGCGACGATCAGCGTGTCGCCTTCGAANGTCTGCGCGAATTGCAGGATGCCGCTGGTCGAGCCGACATAATCGGCATGATCGACGATCGTCGGCGGGCATTCNGGGTGGGCNGCCACCGGGGCGCCGGGATGCTGCGCCTTGAGCTTCAGCAGTTCAGTTTCGCTGAAGGCNTCGTGCACGATGCACACGCCCGGCCACAACAGCATTTCGCGGTTGAACTTGCGGCTCATATAGCCGCCCAGATGCCGGTCGGGGCCGAAGATGATTTTCTGGTCTTCAGGAATCTGGCTGATGATCGTTTCTGCGCTCGANCTGGTGACGATNACGTCGCTCAGCGCTTTCACTTCCGTCGAACAGTTGATGTAAGTGAGCGCGATGTGATCCGGATGCGCTTCGCGGAAGGCTTTGAACTTTTCGGGCGGGCAGCTGTCTTCAAGACTGCACCCAGCGTCCATGTCCGGCAGAACCACGATCTTTTCAGGGCTCAGGATCTTGGCCGTATCGGCCATGAACTTCACGCCGCAAAAAACGATCACGTCAGCATCGGTATCGGCAGCCTTGCGCGACAGTTCGAGGCTGTCGCCGACGAAGTCGGCAATATCCTGAATATCGGCGGTCTGGTAATAATGCGCGAGGATGATCGCGTTCTTCTCCTTGCGGAGGCGGTCGATCTCGGCAAGCAAATCCTGTCCGGTGGGCAGGTCGGTCTGTGCGGTCATTGCGTGTCCCGTTGGTCCAATTGTGGCCTCTATAGACCGAACGGGCCGGAAGGCGAGGGCGTTCCGGGTTTCACATGGTAAAGCCGGACGGAAGATAAGCCTCGATCGGGCGTTCGGCCCCGGGCGTGCCAGCAATCACCCAATTGGTGATGGCATAACCGGCCGGAGAGAAAGCCAGAACCATCGATGCGGCAAAACTTCCGATGAGGATCCCCATGCCCCACCAATAAGCGGGATGGACGCGCCCGAACTTGCGCTTGTCGGCCACCATGCCGATCACGGGAAAAATCAGCGTAACGCAAAAGGAAATTGTCCACGCATTGGGTATCAGGAGGGGCATGGGCAAAAGCCGCCCGATACCCGGGCCGGTCAGAATGCTCATCGCGACCAGCATCAGCCGTCGGTGCCATCCCGTATAGCGTTGGATTCTGAGCGCCCACCACGCCAGACCGCCAAAGGTCATCACCCCCACGAGATTGCCAATCAGAAACTCGCTGACATTGAAGAAGAATGGCCCACCGGTACGCCGCACGACGAATATCATGATCGTACAGCCCGCTGCCACCATGGCAGGCACCCAGAAATAGGAGATTTTGCCCAGCGATCTGTGCAAGGCCCATTGNCCACGCGAGGCNGTGACNTGTTGGGCTACATACAGGCCGACCCAACCCATGAAGATCATGGCATGCACATGAAAAACGATAGGCGATGCGAAGGTTGATCGGCCCATCGCCAGATTGAGCGAGAAACCGGCAACAATGACCGCCGCCATTGCGAAAGCCATTGTGGTGAAAAAACGCGTATTGCCGTGATCGACAAGAACCTGCGACGTTGCAGCAGTGGCCATACTCGAAATCCTCAGGCGATGAACCGAGCGACCTTGTTCTATGTGCGCAGATTTACTCCNTGGGGTGCCAGTGCGTCAATCCGGGATNGATCAGCCCGGCTGNTTCTCNCCGTCGAACCGCACATTCACGGTGACATTNCCATANCCTGCCACTTCGAGTGGAATGGCGAGGTTCTGGCGCACCGCGTCCTTGGCTGCCTGACGTGCCAGGGCGAGCACCTCTGGATTCTTGGCAAACTCCGCCGCCTTGCGTTCGGCCTGACGGGAATTGTTCCGTGCAAGATCGGCGCTGGCGTCGCGGCTCACATAGGTGCCTTCAGTGAAGGTCTTCTGCTCGGCCTCGTCGAGATTGGGGCGCGAAATGCGCAATTGCGGCAACACCACCGTCATGGTGTCGTTGCTGTCATTCCACTCGAACCGGTCGCGGTCCATGGTCGAAAGATCGAGCCGATATTCGACTGTTGCTGGTATGATGGCCGCTTGCCTGCTCTTCAGCAGATCCACTCCCATGATGCCGCGTCGATCCTCGCTTTCCGCCACGACTTCGAAGCGGCTGGAGAACACTGTCAGCGAATTCTGCTTCTCGAAGGCCAGCATGGCGCTACCCACCGGATCGCCTTCCTCGTGATAGAAAAAAGCACGCCAGCCGAGCCAGGCTGCCGCGGCGAGCAGCACGATGACGATCAGCCACGGCACCGCCTGCGTGCGAGCGAGTGACTGTTCGCGCCTGACTTGCGGCTCTACGGTGGTTTTGCGGGTCTTCAGATCGTCTGCCATATATCGCCCGAACGAGCGACTAGGCCGCGCTGTTCCAGATCGATGAGATGGGCCGTCACCGACATCTCTGCTGCCTTGAACAGTTTGGGATCGAGACCCTTGTACATCTTGGGTATGAAATCGGCCGCCCGGTGTGGCCCTTCGGCAAGATGCCGAACAATCTGATTCTCCCGCTGGCGACGATGACCGATCATGCCGCGTACCAGCTGACGAGGCTTTTCGACCGCTTCGCCATGGGCAGGATAGAAAACCGTGTCGCTACGGGCGTAGAGCTTCTCGAGGCTCTTCATATAGTCGTTCATGTCGCCATCCGGCGGAATGACCACGCTGGTCGACCAGCCCATGACGTGATCGCCCGTAAACAGTGCGCCACTCTCCTCCAGCGCAAAGCACAAATGGTTGGATACATGCCCCGGCGTTGCGACGGCGGAAAGCGTCCAGCCCGGGCCGGTCATCTGTTCGCCATCTTCCATCACGCGATCGGGTTCGTACGTCCGGTCGAAGGCGGCGTCGGCACGCGGGCCGCTATCGTCCAGCACCAGGGGGGCACAACCTACGATGGGCGCACCGGTCCGTGCTGCGAGTGTTCTGGCGGCGGGCGAATGATCGCGATGCGTATGCGTGCACATGATCGCGCAGACATGCTCCCCGCCAATGGCCGCATCCAGTGCAAGCAGGTGCGCTTCCTCATCCGGTCCGGGATCGATAACCGCGCATCCATCGCCCATGCCGACGATGTAGGTCTGGGTGCCGGTATAGGTATAGGGCGACGGGTTCGGCGCGAGTACGCGGCGCACCAGCGGCTCGAGCTGCATTGCCTTGCCTGTGGGCCACGGTTTGGGAGGAGGTCCAGCCATGGTCTTGCATATGGGGGCTGGGGTGCGCCATGTCACGTCCAGCCTGATGCAAGGGAGAGAGCATGGCCGACTGTATCCTCGTCCTGGACGCCGGGACCACTTCCACCCGTGCAATGGTTTTCGCGGGCGATGGAACGATGGAGGCAGTCGCACAGGCCGAATTGACCCAGCATTACCCGCGGCCGGGCTGGGTAGAGCACGATGCAGGCGAAATCTGGGACAAGACCCTGAAATGCGCGCGAGAGGTCGTCGGCCAGGATGCTCCGCGGATCGCCGCCATCGGGATCACCAATCAGCGCGAAACAGTTGTGGCCTGGGACCGCAGTTCGGGCGAACCGCTCGCTCGCGCGATTGTATGGCAGGACCGGCGTACGGCGGATTTCTGCGCTACCATGAAAGCCGATGGCCACGAAGTGATGGTCCAAAAGCGAACCGGCCTGTTACTCGATCCGTACTTTTCCGGCACCAAGATGCGATGGATGCTGGATCACGACGCTGCGGTGCAGGCTGCCGCACAAAATGGTTCGCTCGCCTTCGGCACGATAGAGAGCTGGCTGGTCTACAAGCTATCCGGCGGGGCACATATCAGCGATGCCAGCAATGCCAGTCGATCGTTGCTGCTCTCGCTCGATGGGGCGCAGTTTGATGGCGATCTATGCGAATTGTTCGGGGTCCCGCCTGCTGCCTTGCCCGAAGTGGTGGATACACATGGGAAGCTCGCCGATTGCGACCCGCAATGGCTGGGCGCCGCCGTTCCCATTTGCGGTCTCGCCGGCGATCAGCAGTCGGCGACCATCGGGCAGGGTTGTCTGTCCTTCGGGGAAACCAAGGCGACATATGGTACCGGTGCTTTCGTTCTCACCAACAAGGGACGGGAGATTCCGCATTCGGATAACCGCCTGCTGGGCACCGTGCTTTATCAGGAAAATGGTGAGAGGACCTATGCGATCGAAGGGGCGTGTTTTGTTGCGGGCAGCCTGATCCAGTATCTGCGCGATCAACTGAACCTCATCGGCAGTGCAGCGGAAACGGAAGAACTCGCGCGCTCGATAGCCGATAGCGGGGAGGTGGTTATTGTTCCGGCTCTGGCGGGGCTCGGTGCGCCGCACTGGCTGCCCGATGCGCGAGGGGTCATCTCCGGGCTCAGTTTTGCCAGCGGACGCGCGCAGATCGCCCGGGCCGCGCTGGAGGCGATGGCCCATCAGACGCACGATCTCGCATCGGCCTTCGCTGCCGATGGTGCTCCCTGGACGCATTTGAGGATCGATGGCGGGATGAGCGCCAATGACTGGATGGCGCAGGACCTTGCAGATATTCTCGAAATAGAAGTCGAACGACCGGACTTTATCGAAACCACGGCTCTCGGGGCTGCCATTCTGGCCGCGGTCGGATGCGGTCTCCACGCCGACCTCGAAACGGCAGCTCTCACCATGCGCAGTGAAACGACTACATTTTCGCCGAAGATGGATGGCGATGTGAGAACGTCGCGCCTTGCCCGCTACTCGAAAGCGCTCAGTGCGGCCTGATCAGCCTGTGGCAAACGCCTTGGCAATGCGGCCCTGTAGGGAGGCCACGGGCATCTTTACGGCAATATCTGCGCGCCTTTCGCGATCGAGTCGCGCGACCCGGGCATGCAGCCGTTCGCTCTCCTCGATCAACGCGCGCGTTTCTGGTTCCAGCCGGGCAAGATTGTCGGCATCGGCTTGCCGTTCTTCCGGCAAGGTGCCGCAATGCTCAAGCTGCGTATCGGACAATTCGCCGGCCATGTAGGCGCGGTGATTGAGAAGCCACGCCAGTACATGCATCAGGCGCGTGGTGGTGCGCAGACCTTCGATTGAAAGTGCAACGCGCGTCAGATCATTGCAGTCGGCTGCATTGTCCTGAAAGCGGAGGTCGAAGGCTGCCCGTGCGTCGTCCGCTAGGATCAGCGCTTCCGAATAGAGTTCTTCGATGATTTCGTGATTGATATTACGTGCCGACATGGTGGGGGCCGATAAACCCAACCAGTCGAAGGCTCCAGCGGATTAATCTTTGTTGTCCCGGCCTGACGCACTCCGGCGGCGTGCGCCGGTCCGTCTACGCGATGATATCGGGCAGGAGAACGTCTTCGATCGCGGCGATGCGATCCTTCAGCACCAGTTTGCGCTTCTTCAGCCGCGCCATTTGCAACTGGTCCACGAAGCCGCGCTGGTCGCCGGCTTCGGTCAGTGCGGCTATTGCCACGTCGAGGTCGCGATGCTCGCTACGGAGCAATGCCAGCCTCTTGCGCAGTTCCTGTTCGTTCACCACGACCTTCCCGGACAATCGCCCCAATCGACCGCCTTGCCGCATGCCCGCAAGATGACCCTTTGTAAATTGGCAATCCTATGGTTTCATGCTCTCCCGGCGGCTCGTTCCGCACAAGCAAACGAGTCGTTCCTGGAGTCGCACAAACGTCAAGGAGACAACCCGATGCAATCATCCCATGTCGACGCGCTCAAAGCCAAGCACGCCGGGCTCGAGGCTCGCCTGCACGAAGAACAGATCAGGCCTTCGCCCGACATTGCGATGATGCAGCAGATCAAAAAACAGAAGCTGCGCATCAAGGAAGAAATCGCTTCCTGCTGACTTTGACCAAAACGAGGCGGGGCCATGCGTCCCGCTTCCGCCTTTCGGTATATTTGCTATAGGCTGTAGCCATGTCAGCTGCAGCATCCGCCCGCCAGATCCTCACGCGCCTTCACGAGATCATGGCTGGGCGTACCCACGCGCAGCACAAGCTCGACCGGGTGGTCGAAATCATCGCCGAAAGCCTGTTGAGCGAAGTCTGTTCGATTTACCTGCTTCGTGAAGGCGCTCTGGAACTTTATGCGACGCAGGGCCTCAATCCCGAAGCCGTCCACGTCACGCGCCTTGCAATCGGCGAAGGCCTGACCGGTACGATCGCGAAGAATATCGAGACGCTGAACCTGGCAGAGGCCAAGGCTCACCCCGATTTCGCCTATCGCCCCGAAACGGGCGAAGAGAAATTCCATTCCTTCGCCGGTGTGCCGATCGTCTACCGCGAACGCGCCGTGGGTGTGCTGTGCGTCCAGCATGTCGACCCGCGCCGCTACGAAGAGGTCGAGATCGAGGCGTTGCAGACCACCGCCATGGTGCTGTCGGAGCTTATTGCCCACAAGGAACTGGTCGACGACGAGGAGCAGATCGACCTCGAAATCGCGCATGTCGAAAACGATGTGCTCGAAGGGCTTACCCTGGTGAAGGGCCTGGCGGCGGGCAAGGCGGTCTTCCACCAGCCCCGGATCGAGATCGATCAGGTCGTGGCCGAGGATATCGAGGCCGAACGCCAGCGCGTCTACCGCGCGTTCGACAAGATGCGCGACCAGATCGACACGCTCGGCAGGGAAGCGGAATTCGGCAAGGGCGGCGAACACATCGAGGTTCTCGAGACCTACAAGATGTTCGCCTACGACGAAGGGTGGAGCCGCCGGATCAACGAGGCGATCGACAGCGGCCTCACCGCCGAAGCGGCGATCGAGCGCGTCCAGCAACGCACCCGGATGCGCATGCGTGAAATCGACGACCCGCTGCTGGCCGATCGCATGCACGATCTGGAGGATTTGTCGAACCGTCTGCTGCGCATCGTCTCGGGCCAGCTCGGCACCGCCGCGACGCAAGGTCTGCGGCGCGATGCGATCCTGTTCGCGCGCAACCTCGGCCCGGCGGAACTGCTCGAATACGACCGGCGCCGCCTCAAGGGTGTGGTGCTGGATGAAGGGTCACTCACTGCCCATGTGGTGATCGTGGCGCGCGCCATGGGCGTGCCGGTGCTCGGGCGCGTCACCGGGATCCGCTCGCGCGTCGCCGAAGGGGACGAGGTGATACTCGATGCCGACCGCGGCATGGTCACCCTGCGCCCGAACCAGCAGGTCCTCGAAGCGTTCGAAACACGCTTCGCCAAGACGCGCGAGAAACAGGCAGCCTATGCCGAACTGCGCGAGGTGGAACCGTTCACCCGCGACGGGACGCGCATAACCGTCATGATGAATGCCGGCCTGCGCGACGATATGAGCGCGCTGGCGATGAGCGGTGCCGACGGCGTCGGCCTGTTCCGCACCGAATTCCAGTTCCTCGTATCCTCGACCCTTCCCCAGCGCGACCGGCAGATGCGCCTCTATCGCGATGTGCTCGACGCCGCCGGCGACAAACCGGTCGTGTTCCGCACGGTCGACATCGGCGGCGACAAGGCGGTGCCCTATCTCGACAATGCCGTGGCCGAGCGTGACGAGAACCCGGCCATGGGCTGGCGCGCCCTGCGTCTCTCGCTCGAACGCGAAGGCCTGCTGAAGGCACAGGCCCGCGCCCTGCTCGAAGCGGCAGCCGGGCGCTCGCTGTCGGTGATGTTCCCCATGGTTAGCGAACCGTGGGAATTCGACGCCGGCCGCCAGGTCTTCGAAGACCAGCTGAAATTCCTGCGCGATCGCCGCAAGGTGGTGCCCGAAACGATCGAATACGGCTGCATGCTCGAAGTACCCGCGCTCGCGGACGTGCTCGATCTGCTTGCGCCCAAGCTGTCCTTCATCTCGGTCGGGACCAACGACCTCACCCAGTTCCTCTTTGCGGCCGACCGCGCCAATCCCAAACTGGCGGAGCGTTACGACTGGCTGAGCCCCGCGATCCTGCGGTATCTGGCGCGCGTCTCGCAATCGTTGATCGGCCAGAACGTCAGGCTGGGCGTGTGCGGCGAAATGGGTGGGCGGCGGCTGGAAGCACTGGCGCTGCTCGGCATCGGCTACCGGCGCCTGTCGATCACTCCGGCTGCGGTCGGCCCGATCAAGGAACTGGTCCGCAAGGTCGACCTTGGCGAGATCACCGAATTCATGAATCGTCTGCTGACATCGCCGCCCCCCAACATGCGCGCCGAACTGCAGCAGTGGGCGAACGAGCGGGATATCGAGTTCGACTGATTTCGTCTCGAATGCGCCTCTTTTGGTCGGTCGTTCGGATATGTGTTATTAAGCATGCTTGACAGTTGCCCGGCAGGTTCGCTTTGCGTGGCAACAGGACTACATGCGGGACAACCGCAGGATCGGATAAATCGGGGATCGCATGAGCGACGAAGAAACTCTTGAACACGAAGCGGTGCCAGAGGCTGGCGGCGTCGGTGCGCGGCTCAAGCGCGCGCGCGAACAGGCCGGGCTCGATATCGAACAGGTCGCCGCCGAAACGCGCATTCCGCAGCGGCACCTGCTGACGATAGAGGAAGGCGCCCTGACAGATCTGCCGGCGCGCACCTATGCTGTCGGCTTCTCGCGTACCTATGCCCGGCTCGTCGGGCTGGATGAACGCGAAATAGTCGATCAGGTGCGCGAAGAACTGGCGCAGGGCAACGATCGCAGCGTCACCCCGGCCAAGTTCGAACCGGGCGATCCTGCGCGTGTACCCGGCCGTGGTCTTGCATGGTTTGCGCTGTTCGCCGCCGTGCTTCTGATGGGCGGCATCTACGCCTTCTACAGCAGCTATTTCGCGCCGGGCCTCGGCCCCGCACCGCTGAAGGGGCCCGAAGAACAGGTGGCGGCGAATGCCCAGGGCGCTGCCACGCCGGCCCCGGCACAGACTCCGGCTGCGACCGGGCCCGTGGTCTTCACCAGCGAAATGGACGATACCTGGGTCAAGTTCTACGACAGCAAGGGTGATCGGCTGTTCGAAGCGCAGATGGCCAAGGGTGACAGTTTCACCATTCCCGCCGATGCCGAAGGGCCGCAGGTCTGGACCGGGCGTCCCTACGCCCTCGCAATTACGGTCGGCGGCCGCGCTGTTCCCAAGCTTTCTGAAGAGGACGAGATCATCAAGGATGTTCCGGTGACGGCAGAGGCATTGCTGGCGCGCGCCGATCAGCCTGCCGGTCCTGCGACACCGGCGCCCAGCGGCGGCTGAATCGCCCTTCTGTCGAAAGGGGATAAGCCCCTTCATGGCCTCGACAGCTTCGCGGCCCTAGTGCAGTTTTGGTTACTATAAATACTCGTGTGGAGCTTCTCCCGATGACTTTCGGATCGTTCGCCCGTCACCTCTCCTTCGTGGGTGCGGGTTTTGCCCTGCTGGCCACTTCGACGCCTGCCTTGCCGCAGGACGGCAATGACGAAGCGCGCCTGCGCCGTCTCGAATCGGAAGTTCGCGCGCTTCAGCGCAAGGTATTCCCAGGCGCCGACGGGCGCTTCTTCGAACCGGAAATCAGCGCACAGCCCACAGCGCGGCCGACTGCTCCGTCGACATCCACCACTGCGGTCACGGATATTCTGGCCCGGCTCGATGCGCTGGAAACACAGCTCCAGCGCCAGACTGCCCTGAACGAAGAAAACGGCAATACCATCCGTCTGCTGGCGGAACGGGTCGAAGCCCTCGAAGCGGCGCGGTCGGGCAGCATGCCAGCGCCTTCGTCAACTTTCACACCGGTGCCCACCTCGACCTCGTCGTCCAGTGCCGGTGCGACGCCCGCACCGGCTCCAGCCCCTGCGGCCCAGGCTGGGCCTACGCAGGAACGACTGGCGAAGGTCCAGGCCATCGCCAAACCCCAGACGGACGATCCGCTCGACGATGAATATTCCTATGGCTTCCGCCTGTGGGAAGCGAAGCTTTATCCCGAAGCGCAGCAGCAGCTGACCATGTTCGTGGAACAGAACCCCAATCACTGGCGCGCTACCTATGGCCGCAACCTCCTGGGCCGTGCCTATCTCGACGATGGGAAGGCCAAGGAAGCGGCCCCCTGGTTCCTGAAAAACTATCAGGACGACAAGACCGGTGCGCGCGCCGGTGACAGCTTGCTGTATCTGGCGGAATCGATGATCGCGCTGAACGATACGCGCCGTGCATGTATCGCCCTGGCGGAATTTGCAGAAACATATCCCGCGCTCGCCTCTGGCCGCCTGCAAGGCCAGTACGATGCCAATCGCGGCAAGGTGAAGTGCAATTGACGNATCGCTCGATCCGCCGCTGATCGAGCGTTTTCGGGGCGACCTCGCTCCCCTCTGGCCGGGAATGGACAGGCCCGGGGCCGCATTGGGCCTCGCTGTTTCAGGGGGCGGGGACAGCCTCGCACTGCTACTGCTCGCCCATGCGGCACTGGCCGGCAGGGTAAAGGCGGCAACGGTCGATCACGGCTTGCGTCCGGAAAGCGCCGATGAAGCGGACAGGGTGGCCCGCTATTGTGCCGAACTCGGCATGGCGCATACGACGCTCACCGTATCCGTTGCGCGCGGCAATACGCAGGAACAGGCGCGCAAGGCCCGTTACGCGGCGCTCGGCGATTGGGCCGAAGAAAACGATCTCGGCGCCTTGGCGACGGCTCATCAGATGGATGACCAGGCCGAAACATTCCTGATGAGGCTCAATCGCGGCAGCGGTCTGGCCGGGCTGTCGGCGATCCGGGCCCTTGGCTCGGTCCCCTCGGCTCCGGTCGGGCTTGTCCGTCCCTTGCTGCGCTGGCGCCGCGATGAACTGGCGGCCATCGTCGAACGGTTCGGCTGGTCGGCTGTCGATGACCCGTCGAACCATGACGATCGCTACGACAGGGTGCGCATGCGCCGTGCGCTGGCCGAATGCGACTGGCTCGACATTTCGGCGATCGAGAAAAGTGCCGGCTTTCTTGCCGAAGCCAACGACGCGATCGAATGGATGGTCGGCCGTGAATATGCCGAATGCGTGACCCCGGTCGACGACGCGGTTTGCTATGCGGCCCTGCGAACCGGCGTACCGCATGGCCTGATCAGGGCAGGCGTGATCCGCACGATCTACCGCCGGTTCGGCAAAAGAATCGGGCAGGGCGAGGCGGCGGAACTGGCGGACACTCTGGTCGCTGGCAGAAAATCGAATGTCGGCGGCTTGCAGGCCCATGTGGAGGACCGTGGGGACGAATGTCTGTGGGTCTTCCGCCCGGAAATCCCGCGCCGGACCGGATGACCCGCATCGCTAGATGATGCTGTCGCCGTGGCTCATCCGCTGGCCATTGGTAATCACGACCTTGTCGCCCTTCTTGGCAATGGCGAACAGCCGCTCGGCGATTTCGTCCGGCACGCCTACGCAGCCGTGGCTGGCATAGCCGTTCTGGACTTCGCTACCGCCATGAATGGCAACGCCGTCGGATGTCAGGAACATGCTCCATGGCATGGGCGCGTTACCGTATTTCTCGGACACATTGTGCCGCTGCTTCCACAGGATCGGGAATACGCCAGTGGGGGTCGGGTGGTCGTCCGTGCCCAGCATGACTGCAGCCGCGCCGATTTCATAACCGCCCCGGAAGATCGAGATGACTCGCGCTTCCAGATCCACCGTGACCAGCAGCGGGCCGTCTGGCACGCCTTCGTCGTCCCAGTGCCATTCGCCGTATTTGATCGGCCCTTCGATCGGAAGGATGCGGCGCACGGTATAAAGCCGCTTTGCATCGGCAATGGCCTTTGCAGCGATCGCTCCATGGGCATAAACCGGTTTCGCCGCGACAGGCGCATTGGACACCGATGCGCCGGCAAGCGGGTTTTCGGCGGACGCTCCGCTACCGATCGCAACGCCCGCCAGAACGANCGCAGCCGCGACGGTTCCGCCGCCGATCCACTTCAGAATCACATCCATGGACAGGTTATGCCCGCAAAACGCTTAATGTTCCACTTTGCGCAAAAAGCCGTCCCATTGGGGCACGATGGAAAGCGGTCGCGCTAACCGCGCAGCGCGCACGCCTCACGGGCGAGCCGTTCGACTTTGGCTTCATCTACCGCTCCGCGCGGCGCGACCCAGCTGCCGCCCACGCAGAGCACGGGATCGAACGCCAGCCACTCTGCCGCATTGTCCAGCGAAACGCCGCCGGTCGGGCAGAAGCGACACTGGCCGAAAGGCGCTGCCAAGGCTTTGAGGGCCGGCAATCCGCCAGCCGCCATTGCTGGGAAGAACTTGAAATGCGTCAGCCCCAGATCGAGCCCGCGCATGATGTCTCCGGCATTGGCGATGCCGGGCAGAAACGGAATGTCGTCGCGGATTGCCGCCTTGCCCAGCGGCTTGGTCAGGCCGGGCGAAACGATGAACCGGCTTCCCGCATCGACCGCGCTGGCGAGGTCGCGCTCATTGGTCACAGTGCCTGCACCCACGATAGCACCTTCGACCTCGCTCATCGCACGGATCGCATCCAGCGCGACGGGTGTCCGCAAGGTCACTTCCAGGATGGGCAGGCCACCAGCGACGAGCGCCCGTGCCAGCGGCTTGGCATGTTCCAGATCGTCGACCACGATCACCGGGATTACCGGGGCGGTCTGCATGATGTCGGCTATGGTCATGGGTGTTCCCTGACGAAGGCTGCGGCGGCCCCGAACAGGCCGGGCTGGGGATGAACGATGAGCTTGACCGGGATCGAGGCCATCAGCTCCTGGAAGCGTCCCTTGGACTTGAACCTTTCGGAAAAGCCCGATTTGAGCAGCGTGTCCCGGATGCGATAACCAAGGCCGCCCGCGATCACGACCCCGCCGAAACCGCCTTGGGCAAGGGCGATGTCGCCCGCAACACTGCCCAGCGACATGCAGAAACGATCGACTGCCGCAGCAGCAAGGCTGTCGCTGCCATCCTGCCCGCGCTTCCAGATCGCGATATCGTCTTCCTCGGCGACCGGGCGGCCCTCCATGGATGCCAGCGCCTGGTAGATGTCGGAGATGGCCGGGCCCGCCACCACGCGCTCGACCGATACCCGCACGTGCCGCTTGCGCAGACGCGCCAGGATGGCATCGTCGATCTGGTCGAGCGGGGCGAAATCGATATGGCCGCCTTCGGTCGCCGACACGCGGTATGTGCCGTCAGCCTCGCGATAGAGATGCGCCACCCCCAGGCCGGTACCGGGGCCGAGCACGCTCAGCCGGCCCGTCGGTGCCAGCGGCTTGTCGGGGCCGGTGAGGTGGATGAACTGGTCCTCGTCGACACGCGCGACCGCATGGGCAACCGCTTCGAAATCGTTGACGATGCAGTATTTTTCGACGCCCAGCTTTTCCCTCACCAATGCCGGGCGAATGATCCAGGGATTGTTCGTAAAGCGGATGACGTCGCCGCCGACAGGGCCCGCGATCGCCATCGACACGCGCGGCGGCAGGGATCCGCCCATCCGGCCGCGAAAATCCTCCCACGCCGTCTGGAAGCTGGCATGATCCTCGGTATGCAGCGTTTCCGGTTCGCTCAGGCTGATCGTGCCGTCATCGGCAACCGTCGCAATGGCGAAGCGTGCGTGGGTGCCCCCGATATCGACGCTGACCAGTTCCATCGTCACAGGCCTGCCATCGCCATCATCGAAGACGCTCCCTGTTCGGCTCCGTCTGCATTGCTGCGGAACATGGCGAACAGTTCGCGGCCCATTCCGGTTTCCGGTTCGGGCGCAGGGGCCGGCTCGCGTGCATCGAGATCGGCATCGGTGGAAAGCTGTCCGGTCGCTGCGCAAACGCGCACGATATCGCCGTCGCGCAGTTTCGACAGCGGTCCGCCGCCCAGCGCTTCGGGCGTGCAGTGGATTGCCGCGGGCACCTTGCCCGATGCGCCCGACATGCGACCGTCCGTCACCAGCGCGACCTTGTACCCTCGGTCCTGCAGAACGCCGAGGGCAGGGGTCAGCTTGTGCAATTCGGGCATACCGTTTGCTCTCGGCCCCTGAAACCGCACTACAACCACTACATCACACTGTAGTTCGCCCAATTCAAACGCTTGATTGACATCCTTTTGCGTTTCGAAAACCCGGCAGGGCGCCTCGATGGTCCAGCGCTCGCGTTTCACGGCGGAGGATTTGAAGCACGCCCTTCCTAAATTCCCCTGCACGAGACGCATGCCGCCGTCGGCCTGAAACGGGTCCGATGCCGGCCGCAGCATCTCCGTATCCCCCGACGGTCCCGGGTCGCGCCACGTCAGATCGTCGCCATTCATGCCGGGTTCTTTGCTGTAGCTTTCGAAGCCGCCGTCCCAGATGGTAAGGATATCGCGGTGCGCCAATCCTTCATCCAGCAGCGTGCCGATCACATAGCCCATGCCGCCAGCTTCATGGAAATGGTTCACGTCGCCCGACCCGTTGGGGTAAACGCGCGCTACCAGCGGCACGGCGCTGGACAGCTCCGACAGATCGTTCCAGTCGAACCGGATGCCTGCCGCACGTGCCATTGCCGGTATGTGGATCGCATGATTGGTCGACCCGCCCGTCGCCAGCAAGCCGATGGCCGCGTTCACGATGGCCTTTTCATCCACCACTCGCGCCAGCGGACGGAAGTCTTCGCTCGATTTCCCGATTGCGGCGAGGCGATGGGTAGCTGCGCGGCTCAGCTCCTGCCGCAATTTGGCGCCAGGCTGCACAAATGCTGCGCCCGGGACATGCAGGCCCATCATTTCCATCATCATCTGGTTGGAATTGGCGGTTCCATAGAACGTGCATGTGCCCGGCGAATGATAGCTGCCCATTTCGCTCGCCAGCAATTCATCGCGGGTGGCCTTGCCCTCTGCGTAGAGCTGGCGAGTGCGCTGCTTTGCCTTGTTGGATATGCCTGTGCCCATCGGTCCAGAGGGCACAAAGATCGCTGGCAAGTGCCCGAAACGCAGCGCCCCCATGAGGAGCCCCGGAACGATCTTGTCGCAAATGCCCAGCAGCGCCATGCCATCGTACATCGCGTGGCTGAGGGCGATCGTCGTCGAGAGCGCGATCGTATCACGGCTGAAGAGCGAGAGCTCCATGCCAGCCTCGCCCTGAGTGACGCCGTCGCACATNGCCGGGGTCCCGCCGGCCACCTGNACCGTCGCGCCGACTTCGCGCGCCCAGATCTTCATCCGCTCGGGATAGCGATAATAGGGCTGATGCGCCGACAGCATNTCGTTNTAGGCGGTCACGATGCCCAGATTGGGNCCCCTCGCAGCACGGATGGCTTCCTGATCCTCTTCCGCCCCNGCAAAGGCATGGGCGAGGTTGGAGCAAGACANGGAGCCGCGATTGACCTGCCGNTCGCCCTCCCGATCCATCAAGTCGAGATAGTCGGCCCGGCTGTCCCGGGAATTCTCGATCACGCGCTGGGTAACGCGATGAATGGTATCGTTGAGCGTTTTATTCGTCATGCCAGCTCACCCCGTCTCGTTCTGCAAGAGCGATGGCAGCATTCGGTCCCCAACTGCCCGCCCCATAGGTTTTTGGCTTTATGCCTTTGTCTGCCCACAATTGGCGGATGGCATCGATCCATTCCCACTGCGCCTCGATCTCATCACGCCGCACAAACAAGGTCTGGTCGCCCTCGATGAGGTCAAGCAGCAAACGTTCATAGGCGATGCGCCTCACGGTCCCGGAAAAAGCATCCGGCATGGCAATGTCGAGCGGAATCTGGCGCAGCCTGATCCCTTCGCGATCGAGCCCGGGGACCTTTGCCATCATGGAAAGCTGGACATTCTCTTCCGGCTGGATTCCGATGACGAGGCGGTTGGGCTGAGTGGTCGCACCCCGGCCTTCGAAAATCGAATGCGGGACACACCGAAACTGCACGACGATCTCGGTTACCCGCTCGGGCAACCGTTTGCCGGTTCGTAGGTAGAAGGGGACTCCCTTCCAGCGCCAGTTGTCGACATGCGCCTTCAGCGCAACGAACGTCTCGGTATCGCTGTCCCTGCCTAGCTCTTCATCATAGCCGGGGACCGGGCTGCCATTGACNGCGCCTGCCCTNTATTGGCCGGTNACGGTTTCATCGGCAGCNACTGGACGAAGGGCGCGTAAAACCTTGACCTTTTCGTCGCGCACTGCGGTAGAGCCAAAGCTAGTCGGCGGCTCCATCGCCACCAGCGCCAGCAGCTGCAGCATGTGGTTTTGAACCATGTCACGCAACGCACCGCTATCGTCATAATAGGCTACGCGCGATTCCAGGCCGACGGTTTCCGCTACAGTGATCTGGACGTGATCGATGTAGTTCGAGTTCCACACCGGCTCGAGCAGTATGTTGGCAAACCGCAATGCGAGAAGGTTTTGGACCGTCTCCTTGCCGAGATAGTGATCGATGCGAAAAATGCGGTCTTCGCTGAACGCCTTGGCTACTGCATCGTTTATTTCTTCGCTCGATGACAGATCGATACCGAGAGGCTTTTCCAGACCGATACGAACATTGCCTTTGGTCAGCCCGGCGTGAACAAGACCATCGATCGTCGCTTCGAACAGGCTTGGTGCGGTCGACAGGAAGATCGCCAACCCTTTGACGTACTCGCCTACCTCGCGGGCAAGTTCGTCATAGCCTTCCAGCGTGGTAGCGTCGACCGGCACGTAGCTTAGGCGATTGAGGAATTCGGCTACGCCGCCGCGTCGGTGATCCGGCAGGTATTTTTCGAGCGCCTCCCGAGCAAAATCCCGAAACTCCTTCGTGGACATTTCCGATCGAGCCGTCCCCACGATCTTGAGGTCGGGTTCGAGCAGCCCATCGGCGTCGAGAGCGCATAAGGATGGAAGCAGCATGCGCTGCGACAAATCGCCAGTCGCGCCGAACAAAAGCAGTCGATCTGCGGTCAAGGTCATGCCTGGGGCCACCCACTCACATCTTTTCTCCCTCGAGCGGCGGTTATCAGGGGCACGCAATGCATGCCAGTCGGCTGCATTCCTATTCTTTCGTAACGCGCACCGAACTTGAACGGAAATCATTGGCGCCGAAGCTTGTCAGAAAGCTGACATCGGCGGCGTCCCTGCCTACGCCGATCTTTATGGTTTCGGCGGGGTCGGCCATGCCCGTAGCATCCACAAGCTGCCATGTGCCCCCATCGCGCGTAAACGGATCGGCCAGGAAAACTTCCGCCACCGCGTGAAAGTCTGGCGGATCGACGCCAGGCGCGTAACACGCGACATAGCGGGCAGGAATGGTGCTCGCGCGCGCAAGCGTTACGAGCATATGCGCGTAGTCGCGACAGATGCCTTGGCGAGCGATGAAGCTTTCGGCCGCACCGGTCTTGGTCGTCGAACTGCCAGGAACGTAGCTGAAATGTTGGTTGATCCAGTCACGGATTGCCGCGACCCTTGCTCCACCGGTTGTATCGGCGAAGCGCGATTCCACGAATGTCTGAAAGTCGTCGGCTGGGCAATAACGGCTATCGAACAGATACTCGACCACATCTCCGGGCATTTCATGCGGGGGAAGGCGCGAGAGATCTTCCAGCGGGGATAGCTGTCGGTCGAGTTCGACCTCGGCCCGATACGCGACTTCGAAGTCGCCTTCGGTACGGACCCAGATCCTCTCACCGATGTCGTCTTTCGCAGGGACGCGCGCGCAATGGACACTGCTTCCCAGTCGAGTTTCGGTCGAAAGTATTCTCTGTTCCGGAATTTGCGCCGCTTCGAATTGCAGCAAGACATCTGTCGGGGCGCCGAGGTGAAAGGCGAAGCGGGTTTCTATGATGATCGGCATATGCGTGGTCAACGCTGCACGGGGGCGTTCGTTTCACCGAGCCCAGAAACGATAAAGGGCTCCACAAGGGAGCCCTTTGAAACTCAATCAACTCGCCAAGATTAGCGGGTCATGAGCCATTCCCAGATACTCCACATGTTCATGCCTCCTGCTTGTGCAAGAGACACATTCCATTAACTATGTTTGTTTGTAAAGTTTAAACCATCTTTACCGCAGACCTCGGCATGTCCGCCTCGTTATATTCCAATAAGTTAGTTAACGAAATTGGTCGTGAAAATGCAAATCCCTGCACCTGCTGGCAGCCGATTGCTTCCAACAATCCGATATCTTGTGGGTTTTCAAGACCCTCAGCTACGACGGTGATTCGCGCCTCATGACCCATTGCAGCGACACTAGCTACAATCGCACGTGCCTTCGGATTTTGTGCCATGTTGGACACGAATAAACGGTCGATTTTGAGTTCATCGAAAGGCAGTTCGTAGAAAGCTTCAAAACTGGCAGCACCGACCCCGAAATCGTCCATAGAAATCTTAACGCCGATCGTTCGCAACTCTTCCAGAACACTTCCAGCAGCGGCATAATCTGTGATCCTCGCGGTTTCGGTAATCTCGAGAACGAGGGATTTCGGATCGAAGCTAGTCGCGTGAAGGACGGAGCGAACCACACCTACAATTCGCATATCTCCGAGCAAAGTCGCTGAGATGTTGATCGCCATTGTGATTTTGCGACCCCGGGAGTGCAACAATTGCCCTGCAGAGCATGCGCTCTGCAATACGTAACGTGTAAGGTGCTCCATCCGGCCAGCTTTTTCACATTGCTGGATGAAGTGCATTGGCGAAATAAATCCCCGGCTGGGGTCGTGCCAACGGACTAGCGCTTCCACGCCGGCGAGACTTTTCGACTTCAAGTCGATCTTCGGTTGGTAAACACAATAGATCTCGCCAACTTCCATCGCTTGATCGATGCGGGCCCGAAGAGAGATATCCCACAGCAGGTCGGATTGTGTGCCGGTCTCAGCAATGGCGATCGGATTGTGCGCTTCCGAGGTCTCTTCAGCAGCTGCTACTGCTGCAGCTAAGCGCGCCGGCGGGTCACCCTCAAGGGAGGCGATGCCGAAGGTAATACCAACATCGACAGAAAACCCGCCCACCTTGATTGGAGCGGCAAAGATCGCCCGCAATCCCTCCAAATGTTCGACTACATCCTCTACGTCGTTGCTGACGACATGCCAGCCGAGATGATGTCCATCGTTGTAAACTACTAGTTTGGGATCAGCTGCACGCAATCGATCGACAAGCTTTAGAACATAACTGCCTTTGTCATTTGCCTGAAGCGTCTTGAGCACGCGTTCGTAATTTTGGATTTTCGCAATGACTACATAGCCTGTCATTATATGGTCGCGTACCAATCGCCCTTCCAAAGCTCGAATTTTAGGCAATCCCGTTTCGCTATTGATCATTTCAATCCTGCGCTTCCAACGCGTACGGGATCGAAAAACGGCAAAAACAACTAGAAACGCAAGCGCGTACGAAAAATCAATCCTTATACCTAGCTTCGCGGTGAGAACGAGCAGGACTGGGGCAGCGGCTACTACCCCGGCGTACGCCGCCCAGCGACGTCTGCGCGTGTTACCGAGGATCAAAGCGATACAAAGTAGCGCGGCGATGATAGTTACGAAAAGTGGGCCACGCAGATACGAGGTGTATCCCGCCTTAAGAGTTTCGCCGGCATAGATGTCGACAAAAACTGCGGGGGCGTCGTATTTACCTGGAATAGGCTGTTGTGAACCCGTCACCTGATTGGTGTGACCAAGTACGACCGTCTTTCCCGTTACATCGGACGAGGTTTTGGTCGCTGACTGCGTTTCGCCAATCAACTCATCAAAAGGAATTGTTGGGATTTTTTGATAGTTGAATCCATAATCGACGCTGAAGGGGACGTTGCTATCATTCTCTACTCCAGCGATTGCGGCGCCGAGCGAGCGAAACTGCTTTCCATCTATATTATATGAGTAATGCAGTTCCCACGCATTTCCAAACCAGTGCCGGTCGGTGTGATCAGAAGCAACCCGAGTAACGGAGTTAGGGATTTGTAACGTGGTGGACCGCAACACTCTTTCAGCTTTTGCACCCTCGACAACTTGATCGACGAGAGTGATGCGTGGTCCTAGGTCGGAGATGGCGTTAGCTAGTGTTTGATCCGCCAGTTCATCTTGAGATGGCGTAAAGGTCACATCGAGGAAGACTTTTCCAACGCCGCGCCGATCAAGCTCATCGAGCGCCGCCGCGACCTTATACCGTTGCTGAGACAGATCAGGATCATTCAACGGTTGATCAGAACCTACGAAAACCACATCACCAGAAGGGTTGCGGTCTGCAATGCGTGACTGAAAAAGCCACCAAAACTGCTCCAGAGGTTCGAGCAGCAAAACGGCATACATAACCAAACTGATCAGCCCGGCCCACGTGACGTGTCGCAGACGCTCTAACAGGCGCCCGCTAAAAAGCGTACGTGCCCGGGCAAGGAGATGCCTGGCAGGGTTCGAGGTGCGTGTTTCGCCCATCGAGTACCCTTATGGAGGTCTTAAGTTTAAAAAAGGTTTGACGAAGGGTGAGAGAATCCACCGGGTTCCCACCAAACCGTGGGTTTCAGTGGTAAATTTGGCTTTAGGAATTACCGGTAAAGAACCTTGATCCGTTGACAGGCGGTTGCGAACGCGGCGGCAAATTATCCTTATCGCTGAACGGCATAAGGGTTGCAGCGTCGAAGGAGCGGATTCGGGCGACGCCCTAAAATCGCATTAGGCGCAGGCTGCTCCGAAAAGATCATGCGCATCGCTATCTTCGATCAAAACATCCACGATGTCGCCTGCCGACAGGTCTGGACGCACGTTGCGAAGGTAAACCGCGCCGTCGATTTCTGGCGCGTCGGCCTGGCTGCGACCGGTTGCGCCAATGTCACCATCTTCGTCGGGCTCTCCTACCTCGTCGATAATCACGGGGATCGATTTGCCGATCTTGTCGCGAAGCTTGGCGGCGCTGATGCGCTCAGTCACTTCCATGATGCGGGCATAGCGGTCTTCCTTGACGGATTCCGGCACCGGATCAGGCAGATTGTTGGCCTGCGCACCATCGACCGGTTCGAACCGGAATGCGCCGACACGGTCCAGTTGGGCCTCTTCCAGCCAGTCGAGCAGGTACTGGAAATCCTCTTCGGTTTCTCCGGGGAAGCCGACGACAAAGCTAGAACGAATAGCGATTTCAGGACAAATTTCCCGCCAGCCCTTCAAGCGTTCCAGCACCTTCGCCTCATTGGCAGGACGCTTCATTGCACGAAGGACCTTGGGGCTCGCATGTTGAAAGGGTATGTCGAGATACGGCGTCAGCAACCCTTCGGCCATGAGCGGAATGACCGCATCTACATGGGGGTAGGGGTACACGTAATGCAGCCGAACCCACGGAGGGGTGCCGCCGCCAATGTCGAGCTGTCCCAGTTCCCGCGCAAGATCGGTCATATGCGCACGAACATCACGACCCTTCCAGGTGCGGGTTTCGTGGCGTGTGTCGACACCGTAGGCGCTGGTATCCTGACTAATTACCAGCAGTTCCTTCGTTCCTGCGGCAACCAGCTTCTCTGCTTCGCGCAGCACCGCATCGATCCTGCGGCTGGCTAGCTTGCCCCGCAGATCCGGAATGATGCAGAAGGCGCAGGAGTGGTTGCAGCCCTCGGAGATCTTCAGGTAGCTGTAATGGCGCGGCGTCAGTTTGATATCCGGCTGGGGGATCAGGTCGACATACGGACCTTGGGAGGGCGGGGCATAGGTATGGACCGCGTCCACCACCTGTTCGTACTGATGCGCACCTGTCACGGCGAGGACCTGCGGATGGGCAGCGCGGATGGCATCGGCCTCTTCGCCCATGCAGCCGGTCACGATCACACGACCATTTTCCGCGATTGCTTCGCCGATGGCAGCAAGGCTTTCTTCCTTGGCCGAATCGAGGAAGCCGCATGTATTTACAAGGACCACATCGGCACCGGCGTAATCCGGGCTCATCGCATAGCCATCCGCGCGTAGACGGGTAAGAATGCGTTCGCTGTCGACCAGCGCTTTCGGGCAGCCGAGGGAAACCATACCGACCTTCTTCTGGTCGGGGATCGGGGTGGTAGTGGTGGTCATGATTGCGCGCGCCTCTACACCTCTATGCACCATTGCGCTAGCGTCGTGCGTATTGCGCATTAACGGAAGGATGGGAAATGGGCGAAATCAACTGGTTGGCGGTGGTGCTCGGTGCCGTGGCGTTCTTTCTGGTCGGCGTCATCTGGTACGGACTGGTGTTCGGAAAGGCTTGGCAGAAAGCGGCAGGCCTGTCCGATGAACAGTTAAAGCACGGCAACATGGGCCTGATTTTCGGTCTCGCCTTCATCGCCGAACTGATGATCGCATTGACACTTGGACATTCGATTGCGCGTAGCGGTGCGAGTGATCGTGCTGTGATGATGATGGCCGTTGGCTTCGGCGCCACCATCATGGTGCCGGCGATCGGCATCAACTATCTTTTTATGCGCAAAACGCTGACGCTCTTTCTTATCGATGCCGGGCACTTCATTGTCGGCATGGCAGCGATGGGCGGAGTTTTTCTGCTGTTCCGTTAGCCTATGCGTCGATCAGATCGTCGCGATCCCGCCCATCGCCATTTGTTTCGCCATTCGGCGTGGGTATGATTTCCACCACGACATCACCGCTCTGAAGAGTTTGGCATTCGTCTTCCCAGAAACCGAGCGCCCGACCGTTGCGATAAACGCGCAAGCCGCGGCCGCCTGTTTTTAGTTCGCTGATGGCCAGGCCGCACTCTTCATCGGTAATCCGGCGTTCGACAAGCTGCACGCGGCCCGAAACGCTGGCGAGGTCGGCAAGATATTCCGCGATATGTTCGCCCTTCGCGCTTCCGGCGAGGAGCAGTCCGGTAAAACGAACGGGGTTGATCACATTGTTTGCGCCAGCCTGCCTGGCCAGGGATTCGTTGTCGTCCGCCCGCACAACCGCGCTGATCGGCACATGCGGCGCAAGGGCGCGCACGGTCAATGTAATCAGGATCGTCGTATCATCGCGACCTGCGGATACCAAAACGTTCTGAGCTTCGCTGATGCGAACGGCCTTCAGCGTCTGATCGCGCGTCGCATCGGCGGCCATGATGTTGCAGCCCAGGGCTTCTGCCTCGTGAAGCCTTTCCTCGCTTGGATCGATAACGACGATGCAGGACGGGTCGGTTCCACGTTCGATCAGTTCACCGACCGCTTCGGAGCCGGAAATGCCGTAGCCGAGTACCACGATGTGGTTGGAAAGCTGTTCCTGAATGCGGGCCATGCGCCATTTCTCCCAGCTGCGCTTGATGATGAAATTGTAGGCCGTACCCACAAAAATGAAGAAAACCGCGAAGCGAATTGGCGTGACGATCACCGCCTCGACCAGCCGCGCGCGATCCGAAATGGGGGCGATGTCGCCAAAACCGGTCGTGGTAATAGAGATCATCGTGAAATAGATGACGTCGAGAAAGCTTACCTCGCCGTCGAGATTGTCGACCAGCCCTTCACGGTCCCACCAGTGGATCATGACGACCACGAAGATGAGGAACAGCGCGAGACCGAGGCGGATACCAAGGTCCCCCCACACCGGTATCTTTAACGCGCGCCTTAGCGGCTGAAAGCGCGGACCGCGATAGGTGCGCACCGTGGTGCTGGCGGCAATCCGGTCGACCTGCTTATTGCTGCTCATGCTTACGCTAGGTGGGCGGGGAACGGTGCAAGGTCAACATAATCGCGCTTAGGAAGTAAAACGGTCTGCGAGCGCGCCGAGCGACGAGTGGTGGGTCAGGTCCAGCTGGAGGGGGGTGACCGAAATATAACCTTCGTCGATCGCCTCCAGATCAGTGCCATGATCCAGCGTGTGTTCAATCGCTTCCAGGCCAAACCAGTAGTATTTGAACCCTCGCGGGTCGCGGCCCTCAACTACGGTTCCGCGCGAGTAGTCATGGAAACCTTGCCGAACTGCGCGGATACCTTTGACTTCCGCTGGGGGAAGGGGTGGGAAGTTGACATTGACGAGGGTGCGCTGCGGCAGCGGTGTATCGAGCAGCGGAGCCAGCACTTTGGCACCCCATTCGATGGCGGCGCTGAACGGGACGTCCGCGCCCATGCCTTCCTTCGCATAAACCTGACTGAGCGCGATTGAGCGGATGCCGGCTAGTGCTCCTTCAATCGCGGCCGAGACAGTGCCGGAATAGGTAATGTCGTCAGCCAGATTGGCACCGCGATTGACGCCTGACAAAATCACATCAGGTTGCGCGTCCATGACCTTGCGCATGCCCATGGTCACTGCGTCGGTGGGTGTCCCGGTCACGGAAAAGCGGCGATCGTCGTGCTTGCGGAGCCGCACGGGGCGCGCGAGCGTAAGGGCGTGTCCCATACCCGACTGTTCTTCGTCCGGGGCGCAGATCCAGATATCGTCGCTGAACTGGCGTGCGATGCCTTCCAGAACCTTGAGGCCAGGAGCGTGAATGCCATCATCATTGGTAAGGAGGATACGCATCAGGACACGGCCTCCAGCCTGTCTACTCCGCCCATATAGGGCGTGAGCGCATCCGGCACGGTAACGCTGCCATCGGCGTTCTGGTAATTTTCCATCACAGCCACCAAGGTGCGTCCGACTGCAAGGCCCGAGCCATTGAGAGTGTGGACGAAAGCGGTCTTCTTTTCACCTTCCGGGCGATAGCGTGCGTTCATGCGGCGAGCTTGGAAATCTCCCGTATTCGAGCACGAGGAGATCTCGCGCCAGGCGCCCTGGCCAGGCAGCCAGACTTCCAGATCGTATGTCTTTGTCGCGCCGAAACCCATGTCGCCGGTGCACAACAGTACGCGACGGTATGGCAGATCAAGCGTTTGAAGTAGCTGTTCGGCACACTCTGTCATACGCTCGTGTTCGGCAGCGCTGTCTTCAGGGCGGCAGATACTGACCATCTCCACCTTTTCGAACTGATGCTGGCGGATGAAGCCGCGCGTATCGCGGCCCGCGGCGCCTGCTTCCGAGCGGAAGCACAAGGTGTGCGCCGTCAGGCGGATCGGTTGGGTGAGATCAGGCAGGATCTCACCCGCAACGGAAGCCGTCAGCGAAACTTCCGACGTCGGTATCAGCCAGCGGCCATCGGTCGTGCGGAAGCTGTCTTCGGCAAACTTGGGCAGTTTGTCGGTGCCGTACATGGCGTCGTCATTGACCAGGACCGGCGGGTTGCACTCGGTATAGCCGTTCTTGCGGGTCTGAGTATCCAGCATGAACTGCGCCAGCGCGCGGTGGAGCCGCGCCATGTCGCCGCGCAGGAAAGTAAAACGGGCGCCCGACAGCTTGGCTCCGGTTTCGAAGTCCATACCCATCGCTGGGCCGAGATCGGCATGTTCCTTCGGTTCGAAATCGAATGCGCGCTCTTTGCCCCATTGATGGACTTCGACATTGTCAGCCTCGTCCTTCCCATCGGGCACGTCGTCGGCGGGAAGGTTGGGAAGCGTAGCGAGCAGATCGTCGAGTTCGCTGCCGGCGGCACTTGCGGCATCTTCCCATTGCGGCATGCTGGCCTTGATGTCGGCAACTTCGGCCTTGAGCGCTTCGGCCTTGTCCTTGTCGCCCTGGCCCATGGCCTGTCCGATCGCCTTGGAGGCATCATTTCGGCGGCTCTGCGCCTGCTGGACCTTGGTACTCGCTTCGCGCTTTTTCGCGTCGAGGGCGATAATTCGATCCGCCACAGGATCGGCGCCGCGACGTGCAAGAGCGGCGTCGAAAGCTTGCGGATTGGCTCTGATATAGGCGATGTCGTGCATGGTCGCGGCCTATGCCTTTTCGTACCATGATTGGCCAGCCACTTCCCGCGTGGACCCCCTTTTGCGGGCACGACTTGTCGAAGAGTACGTTGAGGGGCACCTACCACAGTTCGAGAGGCCCCACCTTGATCGACCAGCCAATCCAGCCGCCACGACGTACGCATTTCATCGACGTGGCGGATGGCGTGATAAGAGCGGGTCGCAAGCTAGGGGCGATAGATCCCGCCCAACTGAATAAGAATGCATTGCTGGACGGTGCGATGCAGGCAACCGGTCTCGATGATTTCGGCGATGATTGGTTCGAGCGGCCCTTCGATGCGCTACTGGACAGCGTGAAGGACGAGGCGCGGCTCAACGCGGCGGGCGATCTGTCAGCGATGAAGCAATTTCACCATATTTTGCGCGATCGGCTGTATGCGCAGATGTGGTTCAAGCGGCACCCTGAAATTCTGGCTCGGCCATTGAGGAACCCGGTCGTGATCGTCGGGCCCATGCGGTCCGGAACGACGCGCCTTCATCGTTTGTTGGCGGGAGACAAACGTTTCGCGCATCTGCGCAGTTTCGAGACGATCAGTCCGGTACCACGTCCGGAGTTCGAACAGGTGCTGGCCGGAGAAAAAAAGGATTTCCGCCCGAAGCTGGCCAGCCGGATCATGAAGGTTGCGCGGCTGGCCAANCCGCGCACTCTCTCCATCCATCCCACCGGCCCGTATGAACCTGAAGAGGAACTCGGTCTGCTGGTGGCGAGCATGTGGAGCATGAAACACGACGCCCAGTGGCACGTGCCCTCCTATGCGCAGTGGTGCGAAGACGAAGACCCGGTCCCCGCATATCGTCACATGGCGAACCTTCTGCGTCTGATCGGCTGGTCACAGCAGGAAAGTTCCCTGCGCCCGTGGATCCTGAAAACGCCGCAGCATATGCTCGACCTGCCAGCCTTGCTCGAAGTGTTTCCCGATGCACGGTTGATATTCACTCATCGCGATCCGAAGCAGTTCGTGGCCAGCGCAGCCTCGCTGGCCTGGAATCAGCAGATCATCTATTCGGATCACTGCGACGCTGCGCGTACGGGCCGGAAATGGCTGGGCAAGACCGCCACCATGATCGAACGGATGCGATCTTCGCGCGACCTGATTCCGGCCAACCGCATGATCGACATCCGGTACGAGGATATGGAAAGCGACTGGCGCGGAACGATGGAACGTGTCTACCGCTTCCTCGGACTCGATATGGCGCCGGCAATCCCCGCCATGCAGCGCTATCTCGACCGTTCGGCGAGGCTCAAGCGCCGGCCGCACCGTTACAGTCTGGAGCAATTCGGGCTACGGGAACAAGAGGTGAGCGAACGGTTCGCCGATTATACCGAGACTTATGGTATTCCGACCGGCACGCCGATCAGCGATGCGAAGCGTCTTCGGTCGGGCGCATGACGAAAGGGGCGGAGCAATCGCTCCACCCCTTGCATTTACATCCCGCTGAATTTTCGTGTGGTCAGAATTTGACCTGTCCAGTCACGAATACGCGGCGCGGATCGCCGTAGAAGGCAGTCAGGTTCCCCTCCAGCCCAAGGACGGATCCGGTGACGAAATCGTATCCGGACACGATGTAGCGCTGATCGAAGAGGTTTTTCCCATGGATCCCGATNGACCAGCGATCACTGTCGTCGGTGTAGACGATGCTGGCATCGACCAATGCATAACCATCCTGATCAAGCGGCCCGGGCAGTTCGAACTGGCTCGCGTCTGAGCGCAGCGAAACCGAACCGAGGAAGTCCACGATCCCGCTGGCCACCGGAATTCCGAGATCGAACCCGGTATTCACGGTCACATCGGGGGTGTTCTGGAATACGCGCTGATCCGCAACGTCAGTGCCGAAAGCATCGATGAATGTGTTGTATTTGGCATCCAGCACGCCCAGCGCCCAGTTGAAGGTCAGGCGGCTGCCGGGGCCGGCAAAATTGCGGCCAACGACGGCACGGCCTTCGAATTCGACGCCGTTTACGTCCGCATCGCCCGCATTGGACGTAATGCCCACGAAGCTGTCGCTGATGCCATCGCCGTTGCTGTCGACGCCGACCGAGCCGGGGATCTGCACGTCGGTGTAATCGCCCTTGAAAGCGGCCAGGCTGATGAACAGGCTGTCGTCCAGCAGGGAGGCTTTCCAGCCGATTTCGTAGCTGTCGACCGTTTCGGGTGCGAAGCTGAGAAATTCATACTGGTCTGCATAGTCGATATCGCCATCGCCATCGAGGTCCGGTGCCTGGCTGGTCTGGCCGCGCGGATCGAAACCGCCGCCCTTGAAGCCTTTCGAATAGGTGGCGTAGAAAGTGTGATTAGCGTTCGGTTTGAAAGAGAGCGAGGCGCGCGGGGTGAATTCCTTGAACGTAGCACTGCCGTTGAAGTCGCTCGTGACAGCAATCGGGACCGCGTCAGTGGGCGGGAAGAGATCGGAATACCCGCCGACGAACGTGGTACGCAGGATGCGACTGGTCCGCTTGTCCCATGTATAGCGGCCTCCGAGCGAGAGACTGAACTGATCGGTCAGATCGTAGGTGAAATCGCCGAATATCGACCAGGTCTTGGTATCGACATCACCCAGCGTCTGCGCATTGAGGCCGGGNAGATNCAACNGNCGGAANNGCGCCNGTNGTGAACAGTGCCACNTCNAATGCAGTGAAGGCANTGGCATCGAGATAGTAGGCACCAAGGACGCCCGANAGGCGATCACCTTCATAAAGGAACTGGAGTTCCTGGCTNAATTGCTTGTTGCGGTAGATGGCGGGCACATCGAGATCGGCCTGGGGCAGGCTGTCGAAATCGATGGGAGTGGTCGAATGATCCTTGCGATAGCCGGTGATCGACTTGACCGTCATGGTGTCATTCAGNTCATACGCGATGGTCAGGCCGCCGCCATAGGCTTCGACCTCCTGATCCACGACATCAAGCCCGGCGCGAGTATCATAGACATCGTCGAGGACGGGCGCGCCGGAAAATGCACCCGGCAGCAGGCGGTGGCCCTGGCGCGGGTCCGAATTATCTTTCACATAATCGCCAGACAGGCGGATGAAGAGAGGGCCATCGTCGAATTCGATCGTGCCGCGGGCCCCCCACACATCCTTGTTGTAGTTTTCGACACCTTCCTGAACCAGATTGTCGCCGAAACCGCCGCGCGACAGCCGGGCACCGCTTACGCCAACCTTCAGGCTATCGGACACTGGTGTCGATGCGGTCACGATCAGATCTGCCTGATTATAAGATCCGTAAGTGCCGCGGACCTTGATCTCGGTCTCGTCGGGCAGGGCGGCCGTGACGTATTTGATCGCGCCGCCGATCGTGTTGCGGCCGTACAGAGTGCCCTGCGGTCCGCGTAGAACTTCAATTCGTTCGACATCGTAGATATCGAGCACGGCACCTTGCGGGCGGTTCAGGTAGATGTCGTCGACATAGAGTCCCACTCCGGCTTCGAAGCCAGCCACAGGATCCTGCTGACCGACGCCGCGAATGAATGCGGTCAAGGTTGTATTGGTGCCGCGGCTGACCTCGAGCGTGAGGTTGGGCACTTCCTGCGCTATCTCAGTAATCTCGAGCGTGCCGCTTTTGGCCAGTGCTTCGCCAGAAATGGCAGTGATGGAAAGCGGCACGTCCTGAATGCTCTCCTCACGCCAGCGCGCTGTCACCACGATTACGTTATCGTCATCCACGACCGGGGCCGCCTGGTCTGCGTCCGCGGTCTGGGCAGACGCGGGCGCTGCAAGGAACGCGGCGGTTGCGGCGCTGCCAAGCAGGCCCGCAACGAGGAATCTGGTGGTTTTCATAATGTGGATCTCCCTCCCAATTTCTTTATATGCCTTCCCTGATACTGAAACCTGAACCACCTTTCAAGTTTGTTGTTGCTTCGCGTGGATAGCATCGGTAGCGTCGAGCCATGCGAGGGGGATTGAAATGAAGGCTGAGCAGGGGCCCGACCTGGCCAAGGCGCCCCGTACCGAACGTGGGCGAAAGACGCTGCGCAAACTGCTCGATGCGGCAACGAGGGAGTTCGCAGATCACGGATTTCACGATGCGTCGATCAGCGGCATTACCCGCCGTGCGGGGGTGGCGCTGGGCAGTTTCTACACCTATTTCGATAGCAAGGACGCGATTTTCCGGGCGCTGGTTTCGGACATGAGCGAAGGCGTGGGCCGCGCCGCGCGCCAGGCGCTCTCGCCTTCGATGGGGGCGCTGGAAATCGAACATGCGGCGCTGCACGCGTTTCTCTCCTTCGCGTCGGAGAACAAGGAAATCTACCGCATCATCGACGAGGCGGAATTCGTCGATCCCGACAGCTACCGCGCACATTACGAAACCATCGGCACGCGTATCGAAGAGCGGCTGAAGGCAGGCGGCGATAGCGGCGAGTTCATATCCGATCTCGGCGCGCCGGAAGCCTGGGCGGTTATGGGGATGAACGTATTTCTGGGTTTACGCTATGCGATATGGGCGCGAGAGGGCGACCCGGCTTTCGCGGAAATCGCGCGGCGCGCCAACGATTTGCTGGCGTATGGAATCGCTTCATCCGGGGATTGATCCGCGGAACTCCCAACGGGCCAGACCGTTCAGTGCCCAAAGGAGAAATCGACATGATCGGCAAGATTATCGGAGCAGTCGTCGGCGACAGGGTCGCCAAGCAAACCCGCGGTGTCGGAGGACCGGCAGGTGCTGCGCTCGGTGTAGTGGCCGCCACGGCCATCCGCCGTCTCAGCCTGCCTGCAATGGTGGTACTGGGCGCAGGCGGCTATTTCGCGAAGAAGCATTTCGACAAGCGGAATGCGGAGAACGAAGCAACTACGCCTCCTGCGACATCGACAGCCCCGCACAAGACAAAGTCCGCAAAGTCCGCGAAGGTAGCCTGATCAATCGAAAACATGACGCGAAGGCCGCCCCGTTGGGGCGGCCTTTTGCATTGGTAAGGGCGGAAATGGTGGGCGCGGCAAGGATTGAACTTGCGACCCCACCCGTGTGAAGGGTGTGCTCTACCACTGAGCTACGCGCCCGCCCGGAAGAGCGGCTTTAATAGCAGCCGCAGGGCAGGGGCGCGCCTTTACTGTGCGAATCGATGCGTGGCAAGCCGCCCCTTAGCTGGTCACGGATGCCAGAATCCGCGCAAGCCAGCTTTCCGAAATGGTTGACCGGGGTTGGGTTGCCTTGCTCGGAGGGCAAGCGAGACAATAGGCCTGTGCGCCGCGTGCGCCCAGCAGACGATCCCCGTCGGCGGCAATCTGCGAAACGATTGCCGTCTGACCACGCGCCATGCGGGCGAATACATCACCACCCATATCGGCATCCTCGCTACCGCCGACCAGCATCTGGCGCAGCAGAGTGTCATAGGTTGAGGGCTGCGTTCCGAGATATTGGACGTGCCAGTCGTCACCGACCTTGGCCTGTGCGGCGGTCCAGGCGAGGGCTTCTTCCATACCGCCGTATTCATCCACGAGGCGCAACTGGCGTGCCGTGCCGCCGTCCCAGACACGGCCCTGGCCTACCGCATCGACCTGGTCGCGCGTCATGCCGCGTGCGGCGCCGACGCGGCTGAGGAAGTCTTCGTATCCGTTTTCGATGAAGGCCTGCATCATGGCGTCAGCCTCCGGCGTGAACCCGCCGATGAAGTCAGGCTGGCCCGACAGGGGCGTGGTGCGCACGCCATCGGTCGTCACGCCGATCATGGCAGCGGTTTCTTCGAATGTGGGTACGACCGCAAAGATGCCAATCGACCCGGTGATGGTTTCGGGTTCTGCAAAGATGCGATCGGCAGGTGTCGACACCCAATAGCCACCGCTGGCCGCAACATTGGCCATGGACACCGCCACTGGGATCTTGCGCGCCTTCTGACGGAGGATCGCGTCGCGTATGACTTCGCTAGCGAGCACCGACCCCCCGGGGGAATCCACGCGCACGACTAGCCCGGCGAGATCGTCATCGAGCGCTTCGTCCAGAAGGGCTGCGATCCTGTCGCCGCCGGCCACGCCGGGACCCGCATCGCCATCAACGATTTCCCCGGCCACGGTGATCACACCGATCGGTTTGCCCTTGGTCGGCAAGGGATTATCCGACAGCCACGTCGCAAACGTCGTGTGGGGATAGGCATTGGGCCCTTCACCCCATTCATCGTCACCGACCAGTTCGACGACGCGTTTTTCAAAGTCCGCACGACTTCCCAGCTTGTCCACCAATCCCGCTTGCAGCGCTGCCGTCGCGAGGTCGCCGCGAGCCGCAGTCACCCATTCGACTGGCTGGGTCGTGACCCGTTCGATGTCGGCGCCGGGACGCGCTTTCTTCATATTGGCGCGGTATTCTTCCCATAGCGTAGCATAGAGCGCGCGGGCATTTTCGCGGGCCGGTTCGGACATGCCGGTGCTGTTGTACGGTTCGACTGCGCTCTTGTATTCGCCCACCTTGTAGACCCGCGCATTGACCTTCAGCTTGTCGAGAAGGCCAGCGTAATAGAGCCGTTCGCCGCCAGGACCTGCGACCACCGCGCCGCCCAGCGGATTGACCCAGACTTCGCTTGCATGGGCCGCGAGCAGCATCGAATCGTCCGTATAGGCTGTTGCATAAGTAAGGACCGGCTTATGCGCCGCCCGCACACGGTCGAGCGCCTCGCCGACTTCCTGCAGGTGCACCTGCCCGCCGCCGACGAAACGGTCGAGATCAAGCACTACAGCATCGATTCGGTCATCCTCGGCCGCCTTGTCCAGAGCGTGGACCAGGTCGCGGGCCTGATATTCGCCCATCGGTGCCTGTCCGGAAAGGAGCGCGGCGAACGGATCGACTTCGGTACGTTCTTCCACGATGGCGCCGTCGAGTGCGAGAAGAAGTGCCCCGTCGCGAACGGAAGCCGGGCTCGGCCGGGCGGTGAGGACCGCGAAAAGCGCAGAAAAGAACAACAGCATGAAAACGAGCACGAGCCCGTCCTTTATGCCTACCAGCAGGCGCCACACTTTTCCGGCAAATCGCATCCATGAATCTCCTGTTCTCGGGGGGATTAGGGAACCCTGCCGTGCATTGCCACTGGAAAGCGCTTGAGCGGGCGATAGGCCTCGACTAAGGGCGTGGTCTCAATGACATCGACGCCAAACTCGCCGCACGCGGCCCGCTATCCAGCGGGCGCGCTCGCATTTCCGCACCGGGACCTTATCGGTATCGGCCAGCTGGAACGGCACGAAATCCTGTTCCTGCTCGACGAGGCGGAGCAGTGGGTGCGATTGAACCGTCAGGCATCCAAGCACGAAAATCTTCTGTCTGGCCTGACCGTAATCAACGCCTTCTTCGAGAACTCGACCCGCACCCTGCTAAGCTTTGAAATCGCGGGCAAACGTCTTGGCGCGGACGTCGTCAACATGCACGCTGCGCAATCGAGCGTGAAGAAGGGCGAAACGCTGATCGACACGGCGATAACGCTGAACGCCATGCATGCCGACGCCATCGTCATCCGGCATGGATCGAGCGGAGCGACACAATTGATCGCCGATAAGGTGGACTGCCCGGTCCTCAATGCCGGTGACGGTCAACACGAACATCCAACACAGGCCTTGCTCGACGCGCTGGCCTTGAGGCACGCCCTGCGGGATCGGGGCGAAGCATCCGAAGATTTCACCGGATTGAAGATCGTCATTTGCGGTGACATTTTGCATAGCCGCGTGGCGCGTTCGAACCTGCTGTGCCTGCAGGCATTGGGAGCGAGCGTCCGCCTATGCGCACCCCCTGCACTGATGCCTGCGGGTATCGAGGCGATGGGGGCCGAGGTTTATCACGATTTCGATGCTGCATTGGACGGCGCGGACGTGGTCATGATGCTTCGACTTCAGACCGAGCGCATGAGTGGGCAGTTCATCCCTTCCGCCCGGGAATATCATCACCTTTACGGCCTGACCAAGAAACGCCTGGCGCAAGCGGCCGAAGATGCCTTGGTCATGCATCCGGGACCGATGAACCGGGGCGTGGAAATCGACAGCGAGGTAGCCGACATGATCGATCGCTCGATCATCACCAGACAGGTGGAAATGGGGGTCGCCATTCGCATGGCAGCGCTTGACGTGCTGACCCGCCGTTCACGCTGCGTCGATGGATGGGGAGCAGCGGCATGAGACAGCAGCGCCCGATTACCATTACTGGAGGAAAGCTGGTCACGCCCGATGGTGTGCGCGACGCCGCTATTCGGTTCGTGGATGGCAATATCGTCGAGATCGGCGGTGAGGCGTATGATGGCGATCTGACTGTAGATGCGAAAGGGCTGCTCGTTGCACCCGGCCTTGTCGATCTTGGTGTTTTCGCCATCGACAAGCCGGCGTTTCACTTCGGCGGCATCACGCGGGCCGCTCTGATGCCCGATCAGTCGCCGCCCTTGGATCTGCCCAGCCGGATTTCCTACATCGCGAAAAGCGGCAAACCCGATTTTTGGGTGCACCCGCTCGCAGCGGCTAGCAGGGGTATGGAAGGGCGAGAGATCGCCGAACTGGCACTGATGCGCGATGCCGGAGCGCGTGGGGTTGCGACTGGACGCCAGTGGATACCGGATTCGGGCGTTATGCTGCGACTGCTGCAATATGCGGCTATGCTGGACATGGTCGTCATCGCCCATGCCGAAGATGCGGCACTGGTTGGCGGCGCTGTCGCAACGGCTGGCGAGATCGCAACGCGGCGCGGTTTGCCAAGCGCCCCAGCAGCAGCGGAGTCCATCGCCTTGGCCCGCGATACTGCGCTGGCTGAGCTGGCCAATGCGCGAATTCATTTCCGACAGGTCACCACGCGCGAAGGTCTGGAGATCGTGCGCGCAGCAAAGGCACGCGGGGCGAAGGTCACCTGCGGTATCACCCCCGCACATTTCATGTTGTCCGACCTTGCGACGGTCGACTTTANAACTTTCGCACGGCTATCCCCTCCNTTGCGCAGCGAGGATGATCGGCATGCCGTGCGCGAGGCGATTGCCGATGGGACNATCGATGTGATTGCCAGTGGCCATGATCCGCGCGGTCCGGAAGACAAGCGGCTGCCGTTTTCCGATGCAGAACCGGGCATGGCAGGGGCGGAAACATTGCTCGTCATGACCCTCTCGCTGGTGCGGGACGACGTTATCGACATGGGGCNCGCTTTCGAACTGGTNGCCGCCACGCCNGCNNGTNTCCTNGGCGTAGATGCCGGCGTCATCATAGAAGGGTACGAAGCCGACATCGTTCTGGTCGATCCGGATAAACCCTGGGTTATCCAGAGCGCTCGGATGGAAGCGACGGCAGGCAACACGCCCTTCGACGGTCAACCAACGCAGGGGCGCGTAACCGCGATGTACAAGGGCGGCGTCGAGATAGATCTTTAAGACACGAAAGACCCCGCCCGGTTCGCTCCGAGCGGGGTCCATCGAGGGTCTGGTTAGAAAGGGTTGCGGATCAGCGAGCTGCGACCCGCACGTCAGCGCCGACTACATCGATTGCGCCCGGCAACGGACGGCTAGACGCGTAGGCGATGCAACCGCCGCCTTTGCCTTTGACGCTGTTGCACATGGATTGAGCGGAAGCCTTGGCAAAGCCGGCCGCCGCAACGCGATAATAGATTTTACCGTTTACGCGAGCCTTTGTGATCACGCGTTGGGCATCGCCGAGTTCGGGGTAGCGCTTGCGAAACTGCTTCCACGCTTCATTGGCGTCGGACATNGAAAAATACGAACCGAGCTGTACGTTGTAATCGCCACCGCGAGCGAGGCTGGCAGGNGCGGTGCTCTGTTTCATGCGGGACACTGCCGGTTTGCTGTCTGCAATTGGCATGGCTTGCACAACCTCGTTGCTTACGAAGCGGATACCCGCCGCGGTCGGCACGAGGCCGGCATCCGCAAGACTTGCATCCGCGCTGTCCATACTGGCACTGGCTGGCCCTACTGGCGGGAGCTCGGAGGCAAACGCAAAATCGCTCTGTGCGGCGCTCGCGACCGGTTCTTCCATTTCGGCCGCGGCGAGCATGTCCACGCTCGGATGATTGGCGAGGGCGAGCATCTGCGGTTGGCCGGGATCGGCCTGCGGGCGCACGCCGATCAGGCTCGCGATGCGGGTCGTGAAAGCTTCGGGTTGAATCATCGCGGCCCATTGGGATATCCGATCGCCCACCTCGTTTGCCGGTACGTCTTCCGAAACCATTACGCGCGCTGCGCGCCAATTGCCTTGCAAGGCATAGGCATAAGCAAGATTCTGGCGCACCTTCGGGTTATTCTGACCCGAACGCAGCGCATTGCTCAGTACGTTGACACCGTGATCAGGACGGCCGGCGAGCGCAACGGCGAGACCGAAATCGGCCGGATCGAGCATGCTGTCGAATTGCTGAAGCGTGCCAAGCGCCCCAGCCTGGTCGCCGATAGCAATCTGCGAGAGCGCGTAACTGATAATCGTCCGGGGCGCGGTGTCACCCAATTCGATCGCCTCTGCAAAAGTGGTCGCTGCCGAAACGAAGCGTCCGTCTTCGAGATAGGCGTTGCCCAGAAGAGTACGGGTATTGGCATCGCGGGGCGCGGCAAGCACAGCGGCTTCGGCATACTCCACAGCCTTGGACGCCTTACCCTTCAACAGTGCCGTTTCGGCATGTTCCGCCGAATATGCATGGCTTGGCGCTACCTTCCCCGTGCATCCGGTCAATGCGGTGGTAGCCAGCGCCGTTGTGACGGCGAGCTTTACGAACCGCTTGCTCGTGGCTTTCGTCTCAATGCTCATTCTTACCCCCTTGACGGCGATCCCGCGCCGTCGGTGTTTACTTGTTACCGTGCTGCACCTGGGCAGCGAGGCTTGCGATTTCCGGCATTTCGGCGAGCAGCGCGTCGAGCGCATCGGTCACCAACTGCTGCGCACTGCGACCGCGCACCGTACAGGCCAGTCGCAGCATCAAATGGCGTTCCTGATCGAGCCGGAGCGTGAAAGCTGCTCGCTTGCCCTGCATTTTCGCCGAATTGCGTACGACGGCCTTGCTAGCCCGCTCCGGCTTTTCCAGATGTGCCTGAATGCGATCCAAGGATTCGCGCACCTGGTTTGGTGCGTTGTCTTCGCCCACTGGGCGGCGTGCGCTTGGCTGCGGGGCAATGGCCACAACCTTGTCCTGCAGAGGCGCGGCCGCCGTGGTCTTTTCCTGAAGAGGTGAATGCGCCGCGAGTTCTTCCTCGCCCATATCGTTCCAGCCCAGATCTTCGAGATTGGCCGCAGCTTCTTTGCCGTCGACNGGTCCCGGAATTCCAGACTGAGGACGCATGGCAGGCTTCGCGCCGCCCTTGCGTGCCAGCAGGGTGGAGGAGAGAGAGGCGAAATTGGCGTCAGACATACNGCAGTCTCCGCCNGAAGGGTCTTACTGTGCCACGCGGCGGCCGAAGCCGCCGGCGGGACGATGGGCACCGGGCATCACGTTCTGTGCGTTCGGTGCGGCGAAGATCGTGCGACGGAAATTCTTTTCCAGACGGTCGGCGATATACTTCCACAAGGCGGTAACTTCGGCCGCCGAACGGCTTTCCGGATCGACTTCCATCACTGTACGGCCGTCGATCATCGAGGCGGCGAAATCCGTGCGATGGTGCAAGGTTATCGGCGCGACCGTGCCGTGCTGCGACAAGGCGACAGCGGCTTCGGAAGTGATCTTGGCCTTGGGCGTCGCGGCGTTGACGACGAATACCAGAGGCTTTCCGGCCCGTTCGCACAGATCGACCGTGGCGCCGACGGCGCGAAGATCGTGCGGGCTGGGGCGGGTCGGCACGACGATAAGTTCGGCAACGGATATGACCGACTGGATCGCCATGGTGATGGCCGGGGGCGTATCGAGCACGGCCAGTTTGAAGCCCTGCTGCCGCAAGATGGCAAGATCAGTGGCAAGCCGTGCAACCGTGGTCTGGGCGAAAGCGGGATATTCATCCTCACGCTCNTTCCACCAGTCTGCCAGCGAACCCTGNGGGTCGATATCGATCAGAACGACCGGTCCTGCTCCGGCGCGTTGGGCCTGAACGGCCAGATGTCCCGAGAGTGTGGTCTTCCCCGATCCACCCTTCTGCGATGCCAATGCCAGTACACGCAAGACTTGGTCCCCCTGGTTTGCGCCTGTATCCAATTTNCCNTNGCCGCAAACATCTGCAGCGGCCTTGGCATGGCAATCGCAGACCAGCCCTAATTTTAAGTTAANCGGGNGACATCNATGCNGGCCGNGAACTNGATGTTTGCCTGGCAACACTTTGCTAATAGGTGATTTACTATAGGATGCCTCGGATATGGTGTGCTCCGGCGCGCNGANGACTATCGAGAGGCTTCATANTGNATATGGCAAAGACGATATGGTTCGCCGGCGTGGCAGCCGCTGCANTCGNATTTTCCGTAGCAGCAAACGCCGATGTCAAAGCGGGCGTCGATGCCTGGACCGATGGCAATTTCGCCAATGCCGTACGCGANTGGGCCGGACCTGCCGAACANGGTGATCCCGACGCACAGTTCAACATGGCCCANGCCTATCGGCTGGGACGCGGNGTGGATCAGGATGTCGTGCAGGCAGANGCNCTCTANGCANGGGCGGCNGCGCAAGGACACGTGAGAGCTGCCGATAATTACGGGCTGCTTCTGTTCCAGCGGGGCGCACGCGAGGAAGCAATGCCATATGTGACGGCAGCGGCGCGGCGGGGTGATCCGCGTGCTCAATATCTGCTCGGCATTGCACATTTCAACGGCGATCTGGCCGAAAAGGACTGGCGCCGGGCCTATGCCCTGCTGACGCTGGCCAACTCTACCGGCCTGCCACAAGCCCGCGCCGCAATTGCACAGATGGATGAATATATTTCGCTGGAAGAAAGGCAGGAAGCACAGTCGCTTGCCTCCACCCTGAAGGCGGAGGCTGAAGCTGCCCGGGCCCGCGAACTGGCGGCGGTNGATCTCGCGTTGGGAACCGACAATCCGTCGGTAGCGAGCACACCCTCCCGACCCNCAAAGCCNGGCGCNGATTACACCGTAGCGGCGTTGCCNCCTGCAAGTGTACCGAGGCCATCCAAAGATGCGCCTTCTTACGAAGCAGTGGCGTCATCGGAAAGTACAACTGCCCCCGCTGCTTCTGCACGAGCATCGGCGACGGCCGCTTCGGTAAAGCCGCAGGACGGACCATGGAAGGTGCAATTGGGTGCCTTCGGTGTGCCTGGCAATGCAGAGCGACTTTGGGAAAAACTCTCTGACCGAGCGGAAATCAAGGGCCGATCCCGTCTGCTGGTCAAATCCGGCAGACTTACGGTCCTGTCGGCTGGGGGATATCAATCCCGAAGCGAGGCCGAGGCAGCTTGTAGCGCTCTCAAGCGTGCNGGACAGGATTGCCTCGTTNCGCGCTAAGCCGCGCAGCTTGGCAANGGAACTGGCACTGTTAATGCGGTCCTGAACAGGGAGCCGTGATGCAGGATAATCAGGAATTGGCGCCGGATATGGGCGNAGGTNCGNNNGCNGCGCCGGCGGCAGATGNCGGATCGGGNAGGATCGCCAGCCTGGATTTCATNCGCGGCATNGCGGTCATGGGAATTCTCGCAGCGAATATCGTGGCTTTCGGCCAGCCGATGACTGCCTACATGTTCCCCGGCGCATTCACCGTTCCGCACAGCGAGGCGGAAAACTGGATGTGGGTGGNGCAGTTCGTTCTGATCGACGGGAANATGCGNGGACTATTTTCCCTGCTATTCGGNGCGGGCATATATCTGTTCCTGGAAAANGCNTGGGCNCGCGGGGCGGGCATCTGGCTNCAGGTACAAAGGCTTTTCTGGCTCGGCCTTTTCGGGCTGATCCATTTCTTTTTCATATGGCGCGGGGACATCCTGTTCCTCTACGCCTGTGCGGGGCTGGCTGCGTTGCTGTTTGTCGGCCTTTCGCGACGCAAGCAATTGGTCTTCGGTCTGCTCGGTTATCTCGGCGGCGCGCTACTGTATACAGCTTCGGTCGGGTTCCTGCCGCTCGTCGCCGACACGGACATGGGCGCTCAAGCAGGATACGCCCAATTGGCGAATGAACTCGAACAATCCAAGCAGGACGAGCTTGCCGATGGCCGACTTGAGACAGACCTCATCTCAGGTGGCCGTTACGCAGAATGGGTGCATCATAATCTGATTGCCCACGCCGACGGGCTACCTTCTTCCCTCTTTCTGTTCTGGTTTGAAACGTTGCCGCTGATGCTGATCGGTATGGCGGCGTACCGCTACGGACTTTTCGATGGTCGGATTGCAAGTCGACAGCAGCGCAGATGGGGATGGGGGCTGCTGTTGACCGGCGCTGTATTCACCTTTCCAGTAGCGTTGTGGGCGAAAAGCGCCGGACTGACGTATTACGGGACGTTGGCGGCTATGGTGGGCTGGTCCATGGGCCCGCGCCTGCTGTGCGTACTGGGCTTGGTCGCCTTGCTCGCACTCTGGGGCTGGAGCGCCGGAGGCTGGCTGGCAGCACGTGTTTCGGCTGCCGGGCGCGCCGCTTTTAGCAATTATCTCGGCACTTCGATTGTGATGCTGTTTGTGTTTCACGGGTGGGCCGGCGGTTTGTTCGGAAGACTGGGCCGCAGCGAACTTTATCTGGTCATGTTTGCANGCTGGGTGCTGATGCTCTTGTGGTCGAAGCCGTGGCTCGATCGCTATCGGTTCGGCCCGCTCGAGTGGTTATGGCGATGCTTAACCTATCGGCGGCTTTTTCCGATGAGACGATGAATGCCCTTGCTAATGCGAACGACTCTCACTAGAGATGAGTTTGCGAGTCAGTCGCAGGAGCCTTCTAGTGTACATTTGCATATGCAATGCCATCCGGGAAAGCGAACTAAGACGCGCCGCTCGTCATGTGTCCGGCGACGCCGAAGCCTGTTATGCTGCCATGGGAAAGTCACCATGCTGCGGCTGCTGCCTCGATGAGGCGGACTGCATTCTCGAAGATGAGCGCGAACTCGGCTACGTGCCGGCAGCAGCCTGAATCTCCGCTAACGCAAATCGCTCGCAAGTGTCGGAATTCTGCCATTTTTTATGGCTTTTCACTTGCTAATCGGCTGTCGGCGTGGGCATAGGCCTGCAACACGTTAATGCAATGGAGCCAACGCGATGAAGGGCGATGAAAAGGTCATCGAGTTCCTGAACAAGGCACTCACTAACGAATTGACCGCGATCAATCAGTATTGGCTCCATTATCGCGTCCTGGCAGATTGGGGCGTGAGCAAACTTGCCGAGTATGAGCGGCACGAATCAATCGANGAGATGAAGCACGCGGATGTGCTGGCNGAACGGATCCTGTTTCTTAACGGCCTTCCCAACTTTCAGGCGATCCACAAGCTGAAGGTCGGCGAAACGGTCGAGGAAATCCTCAAGGCCGATCTGGCGGTCGAAATGGAAGCCATCCCGCTCCTCAAGGATGCCATCGCGCATTGCGAGGAAGTTCGCGATTTTACCACGCGTGAAATTTTTGAACGCATCCTCGAAAGCGAAGAAGAGCACGTCGACTTCCTGGAAACCCAGTTCGACATGATTGCGCGGATGGGCCTCGAAAACTACGTCCAGCTCAACAGCAAGCCGGCAGGGGAAGGCGAAGAGGGCTGATTGGAGGTCCGGTGGTTCAGTTCACGCGCCAGAAGGTTGCGTAGACACCGCCATGTTTGGACAGCTTCGCAAGACGCTGCTCTCCATCCCAGATTTCGGCGTCCCCATTTCCGACATTGATATCGGCGATCGTGAGGGCGGTCGCGATATCGGGAGCTTCGAGGGCAAAGTCCTCGTTACGGAAATCAGTCTTCGCATGGATAGCTACACGGAGCTTGGTCATATCTTGTCTCCTGCCCACCAAGGGCAGCTATGCCATACGCATATGAACACTGGCAGACGGTTTTCTACCGATTGTCGCAGAATCGGCTTCGGTTGGTCGCAACCTCAAGAAAAAAGCGTCAGGACGCTACGGAATCGCGCCGTTCCCGCATACGCTCAAGGTTGCGACGGGCGGCCGTGCGCGTCTCCATCAGGAAAGATCCAAGGCCGGCGACTAGCAACCCCATTGAAATAATCCAGGTCATCGCAACGAGTGTACCGAGCGGCGCATAAACGAAGGCACTGATGAACAGCAAGACGATGACGACGCTGATTGCCAGCGCCGATGCCGTGCTGAACATCACGGCGCGCTGGGCGAATACACGCCTTTTCTCCAATGCAGGCAGTTCCCTGCGCATTGCGGTGACATCTCCATCCTCGCCTGCATCGAGGATGCGTTCGATCTTGTTCGCGACCCAGATCAGTCGATTGGTCATGACATTCATGACGGCGCCGATACCAGCAAGCAGGAAGGCCGGTGCCAAGCTGAGCTGGACGACCTGCTGGACGCGCAGGCTCGAACTGGTCCGTTCGAGCAGNTCGCTNCCNGGAAGAGTAATCAAGACGTCCANCAGCANTGCATTCAGTCCTTTTGATACGGATTCTTGGGACTTTTCAGCACNACACGCACAGGCACGGCATCGAAGCCAAGCTTGTCACGAATNCCATTCACCANATACCGCTCGTAGCTNTTGGGAAGCATGTCGAGNCGCGTGCCGAACACGACGAAACGCGGAGGACGGATGCTTGCCTGAGTAATATAGCGCANTTTGATGCGTTTNCCCTTGGGGGCTGGAGGCGGATTGGCTTCAAGCGCGTCGTCGAACCAACGGTTGAGCGCTGCTGTTGGAACCCGGCGGCTCCATATCTCCCGCAACTCGAATGCCGCGCCGATCATCTGGTCCAGGCCCTTGCCGGTCTTGGCGCTCACTGCGATGAGCGGCACCCCGCGGACCTGTGCAAGACCTTCGTTCAACGCAGCCCGAATGCCGTTGAAAAGCGCGCTGGCATCTTCCGCAACATCCCATTTGTTGATGGCGATCATCAGCGCACGCCCTTCCTCGAGCACCATACTGGCAATCTTGAGATCCTGTGCTTCAAGCCCCCGCGTCGCATCCAGCAGCAGCACGACGACTTCCGCAAAATCCACGGCGCGACGGGCATCTGCCACCGACAGCCGTTCGAGCTTATCGACGACTTGCGCCTTCTTGCGCATGCCGGCGGTATCGATCAGCCTTATCTCGCGGCTCTCACCGTCCCGCGGGTCGGTCCAGTCCCAATCGATCGCAATGGAATCGCGAGTAATGCCCGCTTCGGGACCGGTAAGCAGGCGGTCCTCGCCAAGCAGGCGATTGATCAGCGTCGATTTGCCGGCGTTCGGGCGCCCGACGATCGCCAACTTCAGCGGACCAGCGAGCAGGGCCTCTTCGTCTTCTTCATTGATCTCGGCTTCGATCTCGTTCGCTTCGGACTTTGCTCCTATAATTGGCCACAGCCGATCGAAAAGGTCCGCAATGCCCTCGCCGTGTTCGGCGCTGATTCCAGCCGGTTCACCAAAACCGAGGGAGAAGCTTTCATAGATCCCGGCATCGCCCTGGCTGCCTTCAGCCTTGTTGGCGACCAGCACGACAGGCACTCTCTGTCCGCGCAACCAGCGCGCGATTTCTTCATCCAGCGGCGTCAGCCCGACTCGTGAATCGAATACGAAAAGCGCCGCATCCGCACCTTCCAGGCTCACTTCGGTTTGCTTGCGCATGCGACCGGGCAAGGTGTCGGGATCGTCATCTTCCCAGCCGGCCGTATCGACGATCTGGAAATCCAGCCCCGCAATCGTCGCATCGCCGAACCGGCGATCGCGCGTAACGCCAGGTTGATCGTCGACCAGCGCCAGCCGCTTGCCCACAAGGCGGTTGAACAGCGTCGACTTACCGACATTGGGCCGGCCAATGATGATCACTGTCGGTTTGGAAGATGAGGGGTGCATGATGGCTCGGCAAGTGGCGCTTTGCGCGTCGCATTGCAAGCGGATGCGGTTTGCCGCGTAAGNAGGAAGGCGCGTTTGTAAAAAATTAACCCTCTCTTTTTAGCGNGGAACGTATGAAGACAGCACTCGCCATGCTGATACTTGCAGCGTNCGTTCCGGCGGCAGCCGATAGTGGCCAAGCCCTTGATCGTCCCGGAAANGAAGAACTCGCACCATACATTCAGTGTGCGCCTTATGCGCGGCAGGTTTCCGGTATTCAGTTATTCGGGGAAGCGCGCACATGGTGGNAGCAGGCCCANGGCCGCTATGCGACCGGTTCGCNNCCNAAACCCGGNGCNGTCATGGCCTTTCNCCCGCATAGGGGAATGCAATCCGGCCACGTAGCCACNGTCAGTCGAGTGCTCGATTCNCGGCGAGTGTTGTTAGACCATGCCAATTGGTCGCCGGTTGATGGACGCCGCGGACAGGTCGAGCGGGAAGTGCTTGCGATCGATGCATCGCCGTCGAACGATTGGAGCGAGGTGCAGGTCTGGTATGCCCCCTTGGGCAAGGTGGGCACCACCCGCTGGCCCATCGACGGTTTCATTTACGCGAACGGATCACCTCAGATAGCGGCGCAAATAGCCGTTGCTCCGCAGCGCGCAAAGGCATCGAAGCGCTTCGCGCGTGCATTCGCGGATTTTGCGGAATAGTTTCAGTCAGCCTTGGCGATGGGCGGATTGTCGCCAAGGTCCTCAAACCAGGCTTCCACTGGGCCATTCAGCTTGAGCGTGAGCGGGTTGCCGCGACGATCCACGGTCTTGCCTGCTTGCACACGCACCCAGCCTTCCGAAATCGAATACTCTTCGATGTCGGTACGCTGCTTCCCCTTGAANCGGATGCCGACCCCGCGCTGAAGCACCTCCATCTGGAAATGCTCGCTCTTNGGGTTGACCGAGAGGTGNTCGGGCGGNGTCTGACTTTTTGTTTCTTCGCTCATGCCGCGCGCCGATAATGCGGTGGATGGGCGCGGGCAAGTTCAATCGGGCGGCGGGGGAGTTTCCATGGGACCGCGATCGGGATCGTCATAATCCGGCTGGGGCGGCTCGAACCCTGGCGGCTCTTGCATCGGCGCTTCGTCCGGCAGGCTGTCGGGCGGCATTTCATCGGGTGACCCGGGATTGATGGTGTCGGGATTGATATCTGGTTGGGTAGCCATGTTGTGAATTCCTCTTGATTGGATCAGGATTTATCCAGCGCTGCTTCGCCGGCACCTTGTTCGCCGCCGTCCTGAGCGGCGCTCAATGATTGTTCGACCTTCTCGTCGTCCTCATCCGAAGGACCATTCTGGCCTTTCGTACCGCCTTTTGCCTTTGCCTTCGGATCGATGACGGGCGGGGTGTCGGCCGGAGTGGCTGGTTCATCATAATCGCGCATGCCCAAAGAACGGTTTGTAAGGCGAAGCTGTTCCTTCACCTGTCGCCGCGCTTGCGCATTTGATCGCATCCTACTAGAGGCACGCGCCTACACGCGGAGGACTAGCGCCTTTCGCGCAGCTTCGTTCGGGTTTGCGGGCGTGGCGGAACTGGTAGACGCGCTGGTTTTAGGTACCAGTATCGCAAGATGTGGGGGTTCGAGTCCCTTCGCCCGCACCAGTTTCGCCCGGCGTAAGGCCCAATCGCATATATCGCTTTTGGAAAGTCACGAGTTCATCCATGCAGATCAAAGAGACCACCAACGAGGGCCTCAAGCGCGCCTACACCGTCACCATTCCGGCCAAGGAAATTGACGAGCGCGTCAACAGCGAAGTCAAGAAGATCGCACCGCAGGTGAAGATGCCGGGCTTCCGCCCAGGCAAGGTTCCTGCCAACCTCGTCCGCAAGATGCATGGCGAACAGCTGCATGCGCAGACCCTGAACGACATGATCCGCGAATCGGTCGACAAGGTGATGGCCGACAACAAGCTGCGCCCTGCAATGCAGCCCAGCGTCGAGCTNGATGAGGGATATGAGGAAGGCAAGGACGCATCNCTGTCCGTCGAACTCGAAATCCTGCCGGAAATCGATGCACCGGAAGTAGACGGTCTGGCACTTGAACGGCTGACCGTTCCTGTGACCGACGAGCAGGTCGACGAAGCTGTTGAGCGCATTGCGTCGAACAACAAGAGCTACAAGGATGCCGCCAAGACCAAGAAGGCTGCCGATGGTGATCAGCTGATCATCGATTTTGTGGGCCGGGTCGATGGAACCGAATTCGAGGGCGGCAAAGCGGAAAACACTCCGCTTACGATCGGTTCGGGCCAGTTCATCCCAGGGTTCGAAGAACAGCTCACCGGCGTGAAGACGGGCGACAAGAAGACGATCACCGTCACATTCCCCGAAGATTATCCCGCTGAAAACCTCAAGGGGAAGGAAGCGGAGTTCGACGTNACTGTTCAGCAGGTCAAGGTCCCGACCGACACCAAGATCGACGACGAGTTCGCGAAGAACCTCGGCCTCGAAGGCCTCGACAAGCTGAAGGAACTCCTGCGCGGACAGCTTGAACAGGAAACGTCGGGCCTTACCCGTACGCAGATGAAGCGTCAGCTTCTCGACACGCTCGCCGCCGGACACGATTTCGCCGTGCCGCAGGGTATGGTCGATGCCNAATTCGAACAGATCTGGGCCCAGCTCCAGCAGGAAGCAGCGCGTTCGGACGATGCCGAAACCATGCTCAAGGAAATGGACGACGAAAAGGACGATTATCGCAAGATCGCCGAACGTCGCGTTCGCCTTGGACTGCTGCTGTCGGAAATCGGACAGAAGAACGGTGTCGAAGTGAATGCCAATGAGATGAACATGCTCATCCAGCAGGCTGCACAGCAATATCGCGCCGAAGACCGTGAGCGGTTCATTCAGTACGTGCAGCAGGAACCGATGGCCGCTGCCCAGCTGCGCGCACCGCTGTACGAAGACAAGGTTGTCGATTTCCTCTTCGACAAGGCCGAAATTACCGACCGCGAAGTAACGCGCGAGGAACTCGAAGCTGCAATCGAGGCGGAAGAGACGACCGAAGAGAAGCCGAAGAAGAAGGCCGCGGCCAAGAAAAAGCCTGCTGCCAAGAAAGCTCCGGCGAAGAAGGCCGACGATAAGGACGGCGACGAAAAGCCCGCTGCGAAAAAGGCTCCCGCCAAAAAGACGGCCGCAAAGAAGCCTGCTGCGGAGAAGGCCGACGACAAGCCGGCCGCTAAAAAGCCTGCCGCCAAGAAGGCTCCGGCCAAGAAAGCCGCACCGAAGAAGTAACGCTCGCTNGACGAGTAGCGAAAAGGGGCGGCGAACTCAGGTTCNCCGCCCCTTTTTCGATTNCGGCAGACGCATCANTCGCCANGTGACCATGGCTGNAGTGACGGNTCTGGGATCGTCGCAGTACGAGCGCTTTCGTATGCTGCCCCTGCTTTCAGCACCAGGTGGTCCGACCATTTCGGTCCCATAAAGCTTATCCCCACAGGCAGGCGCTCCACCGAGCCCATTGGCACGGTCAGGTGAGGGTAACCTGCGATGGCAGCGAGCGAGCCCGCGCCAATGCTGCCGTCGAAGTTGTCGCCGTTCACGAGGTCGCTTGTCCATGCCGGCCCACGGGTAGGGACCACCAATAGAGCGACCTGGTTTTCCTCAAGCAGACGATCGATGCCGCGATCTGCGGCGAGATGCAGCGCGTTCTTGCGCGCTGCGCGGTAAGCNTGCTCGTCGGTACGCTCGACTGCCATTTCAAACAGGCCCTGGTCGAACCAGCGCATTTCTTCAGCCGCGTTCGCTTTGTTGAAGGCGATAAGATCAGCCAGACTGCGCGGCATATCCTTTCCCGGAAGTGTGGCGAGATAGGCATTCATATCGGTGCGCAATTCGTAAAGCAGCGTTGCGAACTCGTCGCGACCCATCTCGTCGCTCGGCTCGAATGCGATTTCGACCAAATCGGCGCCTGCACGGCGCAGATCGTCAAGCGCNGTNTCGAANATNGCGCGTACATCNTCGCGATCGCCAATCTGGTTGACGAGCACGCCGATACGTACGCCCTNCAGAGATGCATNNGCCAAGCCCGTAGTGAAATCNGTGACATGAGCATCGGCTTCGGCCGTGGCGGGATCGGCAGGATCGCTGCCGGCTATCGCGTTGAGCAACAANGCCGCATCGGCCACGCTTCGCGCCATGGGGCCCGCGGTATCCTGCGAATGGCTGATCGGGACGACATGCGTGCGGCTGATCAAGCCGACCGTGGGCTTGAACCCGACGACACCATTGATGCTGGCGGGGCAGGTGATCGATCCATCGGTTTCGGTGCCGATGGCTGCCCAGGCGAGATGCGCTGCGACAGCCGCACCACTGCCGGCGGATGATCCACAGCTATTGCGGTCGGTGGCGTGTGGATTACGGGTCAGCCCGCCGACCGCGCTCCACCCGCTGGTCGAATTGTTCGAGCGGATGTTGGCCCATTCGGAAAGGTTGGCCTTACCCAGCACCACGCCGCCTGCCGCGCGAAGATTGGCGATCAGCGGAGCGTCCCGCCCGGTGTTATTGCCGGCCAGTGCGAGGCTACCTGCGGTGGTAGGCAATTCGCGGGTTTCGATATTGTCCTTCACCAGGACGGTCCGGCCCGCCAGTGGCAGTCCGGCCGCTTCCGCCACTCTCGCTTCGTCCGGCGCATTGCGATTGACCGCAATGACCGCATTCAGTTCGGGCCCTGCATCGTCGATTGCGGCTATCCGGTCGAGATAGGCGCGCGCATCGTTCTGCGCTTCCTGTGCCGAGAGCGGCGTTGCGGGGGTTGCCCCCAAGGCGATGGCCGCGAAGGCGANGCTTGGCTTTATCATCGACGCAGGGTGCCAGCTTGCGGCCGCATTACAAGTCCCCGTTCAGAAATCTCCGCTGATCGTCAGGCGAAAGATCGGTCCGATGCGGCGGTCCGCAAACTCGTGGAACGACACCTCGCCATCCGGGCGCGGACCGTCGTATACCGTTNTTCGAAAGTAATTACGTGCGCCCAGCAATGTGTTGACGGCCTGCGCCCTGACAGTGAGACCGAAGACATCCTTGTGTTCGATGAAGAAGGCATCGAAGAACGGTCCTTCCCATTCACGCCCNTCCTCGTANCGCCTGGCGTAGGGNGCATTGTCGAAATGCTCCACGGTTGCGCCCCAGGCCCAGTCGGTCGAGGGAATATCGTGGCGAAAGTCGATCTGCAGGGCGCCCTCCTGATCGTAGGAAAAGCCGCGCGTGATACCGGTGAAGGGATCATCGACATACATGTAACGCTTGACCGCGACGATGTCGAAACGTGCGCCCTTCCATCCAATCGGGTCCATTTTCAATGTGGCGTTGGCCTCCAGATGAAGGCGCCGTGCATCGCCGATATTTCCGCGGGCNTCCCCGCCNTCAGGTAGCGGGAAGAAATCGATGAAGTCCTCGAACCATGCCTGTCGGGCTTCCAGCTTCAGCGAACCCCAGGGGCCGAACGTCTTGTTCGCTTCCAGCTCGACGTTCCAGCTCTGATAGGGCACCAGTTCATTGTTGCCGCCATTTTCGTTATCGTTGTTGAGCGAGACGCTGGCGAGAAAATCGCCGAACGACAACTGGCTGACGCGCCGGGCCACAGTCAGCGAGACATCGAAGTCGCTCGTGGGNTTCCACGTCGCCGCCAACGATCCCTTGGGGCGCTTGAAGCTTCGCGAATTGGGCATCGCACCGGTTTGCTCGATCTTCGAAAATTCCATCGTCCCGATGGCCTGGACCGATAAGGTGGGCGAGACGGCACGCGAAAAGCTCANGCTCGTTTCATAGCGATCTTCGCGCACCCCGCCCGTTCCTCCNGGAAAAGGCANCGAGACAAATTCNCCNTCGGGTGCAAGATCGAACAGGGCCGAACTGCGATCCAGNCGGTTGAACGCAGCTTCCCCGGACAATTGCCAGTCGGCCTGCCACAGTTTCCAGCTATANTCCGCTCTCCCGATGCGTTCGCCGTAGCCGTTGGTTTGATCAAAACGAACTCCGGTGGCGGCGCTGCCGTCGTCGAAGCGATCGATCAGCGTCTGGGTGAAATTGTCCCGTTCGTAATTTTCCAGGCCGATCAGCTTCAGCGTTCCGGGGCCAAGCGGAAACTGAATATCGCCCCCAATTTCGTATTGCGGGCCGTCTTCATGGGTGCGCACCTGGCGTGTGCGGATAGGACCAACGACGGGAATGCCGATTTCCGGCTCCCTGCGATAATAGAAATCTTCTGCATAATTCAGGTTGAGGTTGGCCTGTACGCCGCCGCCGAAATCGTAGGCGAGGGTGGTAGCGAGCTTGGGTTCGTCCGATTTGCCGGAGAAGACCGAATATTGCGTTTCGATCANTTCNCCAGCNCCATCGGTGATCNTTATGGGGCCNTCGGCNCCGAAGCGATTGTTGGGATTGGACAGCGCGACGGTGTAATTCAGCTTGCCGGTCTTCCCGGTGACCGAGATTTCGCCGCCGAAGAGTTCAGCCGCCGTGTTGTGAGGCCTGAAGCCGGTCGTCCAGCGGAACTGGCCGGAAGCGGCATCGCTTTCGTAAACGACATTGGCGACCACCCCGGTCAACCCGGGAATATCGAGCGTGTTGCCGTCGACCAGCTCGATACGCACGACGTCGCTTGCCGGGATGCGACGAAGCTGGTCCGCTACGCTGTCAGATTTGCTGGAGAGGCGCTCGCCGTTCACAACGACGTTCTGCGTTGCCTGGCCGAGACCTCGCTGGCCCTGATCATTGCCGCCCGATATTATGAAGCCCGGAATACGCGTAACCATGTCCAGGGCATTGCGCGGGGCGAACTGTGCGAAATATGCAGGATCGAAGGTCCGCGCGGAGCCGCCAGGAGCGTTCGCGACAGGCGTCGCATCCTCTGCCGTAGCCGCATCCTGGGCGAGGGCGGGCGATGCGATGCTGCCGGCGATGACGATGGTGGCAGTAGTAAGCAGCAGTCCGTGCAAACGCATGAAGATTGTCCAATCCCTCTAAAGTCGGACTTTGCGTTTACATTTGTAGGCGAAACGGCCTACGCCGGTTCGACAGACGTCGTTTAACTGCCGATCAACGAATTTGATCGACAACCCGACCGGACGAACGACTGTTGCCGAAAGTATCCCCCGCATTACCAAGCGATGCCTCTTGAACATCGCTCGTTCCATGGCGACATAGGCGGCCAACCGATCCGACGAGAGGACTTTTCATGATCGACCTGTTCGGCAGCGATGCGCCAGAGACCCGCTTTGGTGCCCAGGGCCAGTTCACCACCGATCCCATAACCGGCGCGCTTGTGCCGGTGGTCGTAGAACAGACCAGCCGCGGTGAGCGTAGCTTCGACATCTTCAGCCGCTTGCTGCGTGAACGCATTGTATTCGTCACCGGTCAGGTGGAAGATGGCATGGCTTCGCTTATCACTGCGCAGCTGCTGTTTCTGGAAAGCGAAAATCCCAGCAAGCCGATCAGCATGTATATCAATTCGCCCGGTGGCGTGGTGACAGCCGGTATGGCGATCCACGATACGATGCAGTACATCAAGCCGCGCGTNTCNACCGTCTGCATGGGCCAGGCNGCAAGCATGGGNTCCTTCCTGCTCGCNGCGGGCGAGCCCGGAATGCGTATTGCTCTGCCCAACGCTCGCATCATGGTTCACCAACCATCNGGCGGTGCNCGNGGCATGGCCAGCGACATCGAAATCCAGGCNCGTGAAATCCTNCGGATCAAGAAGCGGATGAACGATCTGTATGTGAAATATACCGGTCAGAGCCTCGATGAGATCGAGAAGGCGATGGACCGCGACACATTCCTTGAAGCGGACGAAGCGATGAAATTCGGTATCGTCGACAAGGTTTTCGAGACGCGTCCCGAAGCCGATGGCAGTGACGCCGAAGGCAGCGGTGGTGCGCCAGAGTAAGTAGAACGGCAGCTGCCCGCGCCGGAAAGTGTTCCTGCGCGGGACTGTTGCAAGAATGTCGTAGGATTTAAGCAACCTTGCCGCTTCAGCTTATGGCAAGGGCAGCTCGCTACCTAGGATATTGACCCAAACCACGTGTCCCCTAGAGTCGGAATTCTCCCAAGGGGCGCGCGGGGAAGACGTTTAGGATATGACCAAGTTGAGCGGAACCGACAGCAAATCGACCCTATATTGCAGTTTCTGTGGCAAGTCGCAGCACGAGGTGAGGAAGCTCATCGCGGGCCCCACCGTGTTCATCTGCGACGAATGTGTCGAGCTGTGCAATGACATCATTCGGGAAGAAACCAAGGCAGGTCTGACCGGCAAGAAGGAAGGCGACGTCCCGACGCCGGCCGAGATTTGCGCCACTCTTGCGGATTATGTCATCGGCCAGGAGCGTGCCAAGCGCGTTCTTTCCGTTGCGGTTCACAACCACTACAAACGGCTCAAGCACGGGGCGAAGGCCGGCGATGTCGAACTCGCCAAGTCGAACATTCTGCTTGTCGGGCCCACCGGCTCGGGCAAGACGCTGCTGGCTCAGACGCTCGCACGCACCTTCGATGTTCCTTTCACCATGGCCGATGCCACCACACTGACCGAAGCCGGTTATGTGGGCGAGGACGTTGAAAACATCATTCTCAAGCTGCTTCAGGCTTCCGACTACAATGTCGAGAAGGCGCAGCATGGGATCGTCTACATCGACGAGATCGACAAGATCACGCGCAAGGCGGAAAACCCGTCGATCACGCGCGATGTGAGCGGCGAAGGTGTGCAACAGGCTCTCCTCAAGCTGATGGAAGGCACCACAGCCAGCGTCCCGCCCCAAGGCGGACGCAAGCATCCGCAGCAGGAATTCCTCCAGGTCGATACGACCAATATCCTGTTTATCTGCGGCGGCGCCTTTGCAGGCCTCGACAAGATCATTGCCGATCGTTTGCAAAAGCGCTCCATCGGCTTCGGCGCGCATGTCGCCGATCCGGACAAGCGCCGCGTTGGCGAACTGCTGGAAAAGAGCGAGCCGGAAGATCTTCTGAAATTCGGTCTCATTCCGGAATTCGTCGGCCGATTGCCGGTCATTGCCACACTGCACGATCTCGATGTCGATGCACTCGTGACAATCCTGCAGGAACCGAAGAACGCGATCGCCAAACAGTACCATAAGCTGTTCGAGCTCGAAGACGTTGAGCTGACCTTCACCGATGAAGCGCTGCGGGCGATTGCCGAGCGCGCGATCAAGCGGAAGACCGGGGCACGTGGACTGCGTTCGATCGTCGAAGCGATCCTGCTCGACACGATGTTCGACCTGCCCGACATGGACGGGGTAACGGAAATCGTGATCGACAAGGATGTGGTCGAAGGTAAGAAAGAACCAATCCAGGTCCACGGCGGGAAGAAGGCCGAGGACAAGGAAGAAGCTGCCTGAAGCGCGAGTTTCTTCGGTAACGGATTAAGAGATCAAGCCCGCCATCACCGGCGGGCTTTTTCGTACCGCGATCAGCAGCCTGCAGCGCATGCTGAAAAGGTGAGTTCTATCTGAAGTGTCGTGTCACCGATGCGATGATGGTGTTCAAGATCGTGAGCGACATCGCGCAGGAATTCGTCGCCGGGATGACCGGTGGGGATTATCAAGTGCGCCGTAAGCGCCGTTTCGGTGGTGCTCATCGGCCAAATGTGAAGGTCGTGGACCGCTTCGACGCCGGACAGCTTTTCGAGATATTCGCGAACGCCGCTTTCAGAAATCCCCTTGGGCACCGCGAGCATGCTCATTGCCACGCTGTCTTTCAAAAGGCCCCACGTCCCCCAGGCGATGACCAGAACGATGGCGAAGCTGACAGCCGGGTCGATCCAGCTTTCCCCAGTCCACATGATTGCCAATCCGGCAATAACCACTCCGGCACTGACAAGCGCGTCCGCAGCCATGTGCAGGAAAGCGCCACGGATGTTGATATCGTGCTGCCCCCGCATGAACAGCGCGGCAGTCCCCGCGTTAATGACGATGCCGATCCCTGCGACGATGGCCATCGTTTCGCCCTGCACCGCGGGGGGCTCGGCCATACGATTGAGCGTTTCGAACAGGATCGCACCGATGGCTATCAAGAGGAGGCCGGCATTGAGCAGGGCTGCAAGAATCGTTGAACTCTTAAAGCCATAGGTGAAGCGTACCGATGCCGGGCGCTTGGCAGCAACGCTCGCCCCCCAGGCCAAAAGCAGAGCAAGGACATCGGAAAGATTGTGGCCTGCATCCGCGATCAGCGCCATCGATCCGGACATCCGCCCATAGACCGCCTCGACAACCACGAACCCAGTATTGAGCAAGATGCCGATCAGAAACGCATTGCCGAAATCGGCTGGAGCATGGCTGTGCCCATGGCCGCCATCATGACTGTGCTTGTGACTTACGCTCATGTCTTTGCCCGTTGCCCTGAGTCAGGTCCATATGCGAAGCAGAGTACCGTACAGATCTGCCAAAACACAAGAAAAACGATGAAAAACAGGGGGATATGCAATATCATAGCGTGCGTGGTTCACCGGCCGGATCGTCAGCGGTCGGCGCCTCATTACAGGATATGTAGCGCCAAGCACTGCGGGTCAGATACAGCTATCCAGCCCATCGCGACGGACGGCGCCGATACGCGCCGCGATCGTATTGCCGTGCCGGGCCAGCCACCCGCGAGGATTCTTGACTGATCTTTCTTTGGGCAAAGGAAGAGCCGCCGCCATGCGCGCGGCTTCGGTCGGGTTGAGGGATGCCGCCGACTTGCCGAAATAGCGCTGCGCTCCGGCTTCCACGCCATACGTGCCAATGCCCGTTTCTGCGACATTGAGGTAGACCTCCATGATCCGCCGCTTGCCCCAGATCTTTTCGATCAGGAAAGTGAACCAGGCTTCAAAGCCTTTCCGGACGTAACCGCCGCCTTGCCACAGAAAAACGTTCTTGGCGGTCTGCTGGCTTATGGTCGAACCACCACGAATACGTCCGCCGCGGGCGTTGCTTTCGATCGCCTTCTCGATGGCTTCCCGGTCGAAGCCATCGTGTGTGCAGAATTTTCCATCCTCCGCGGCAATGACGGCGCGAACCATGCTGCGATCGATGTTCGAAAGCGAAGTCCAGTCCTTGGTGATTCCATTGGCATCCATCACCATGGTCGCCGTCACTGGAATTGGCACAAACTTGAACAGCACCACGAGTGCGAGACTGAGGCCGATAAAGCCGATTACTGCCTTCAGCAAAAACATGATCAATCGTTGCATGACGGACGCCTCTACGGATGGAAGGAGCCGTTCGCAATCAGTGGGTCAGCGTCGGGCATCATAACTCGCCCGCGCTTCTTCGATCTTGTCGATGTTCGCTTCTGCCCAATGCCATACGCCGCAAAATGCCTCGCCCAACTCGAAGCCTAGGTCGGACAAGGCATATTCGACACGTGGCGGGACTTCCGGGAAGACAGTTCTCAGCACCAGACCTTCACGCTCCATACGGCGAAGGGTCTGGGTCAGCATCTTCTGGCTGATCCCCGGCACTTCGCGGGAGAGCTGACTGAACCGTTTCGGGGCGCGGTCTTCGAGTGCTTCGATCAGGAGGAACGTCCACTTGTCCGCCACCCTTGCGATGGTTTCGTTGACCAATTGGTCGATTTTCTCGTCGTCCGCATAACTTGTGACTGCAGGATTCGCCATTTCTAACCTTTGGGTAAGTACCGCACGAAAAAGTGCCTTCTTCCGAAATGAAAGCAAGCCACTAACTGGATTGCATGTCCAGCCAGAAGGAGACACGACATGCANACGANCGGAAACACGATCCTCATCACCGGTGGTGGAAGCGGCATCGGGCGCGAACTGGCGCATAAATGGCATGACCTTGGCAATACAGTCATCGTNGCAGGNCGGACACNGGCCTCNNTGGATGAGACTGCNGCGGGACATGCCAANATCCATACGATGATCGTCGANGTCGGTGATGCCGANGATNTTGCTCGCTTCGCCAAGAAAGTCGTTGANGTACATCCGGCGATCAATGTGTTGGTGAACAATGCCGGGATCATGCGGTTCGAGGATATTACCGAGGAGCGTGAGCTAGGTGACGCGGAGGCAACGATAGCCACAAATCTGCTGGGACCCATCCGGCTGATCGACGGGCTTATCGAGCATCTGAAGGCACAGAAGAACGCGGCGATCATCAATGTGACTTCGGGACTTGCCTTCGTGCCGATGCCGCGCACGGCGACATATTCGGCAACAAAGGCCGCCATGCACAGCTATACGGTGTCGCTGCGCGCCAAGCTTGAGGGTAAGGTCGAGGTAATCGAGCTTGCGCCGCCTGCGGTTCAGACCGAACTGACGCCCGGGCAGTCCACGCGTGAAGGCTATATGCCGCTCGACGAGTTCATCGAAGAGACGATGCTTGGTTTCACCGCAGAAGAAACGCCTCAGGAGGTGCTGACCAAGAATGTCCTGTTCCTACGTAACGCCGAGGCTGAAGGGCGTTTCGACAAGGCGCTGGAAATGACCAGCAAGTTCTGATCGAAGCNGCCGCAATGAAGAAGGGGCGCATCCAGTTAAGGATGCGCCCCTTTTCTTCGTTCAGAGCTTAGGCTCAGGCGACGCCTGGCAGCAGCTTTTCCCCGGCGATGGNTTTCATCGCCTTTTGCAGCTTTTCGAATGCGCGCACTTCGATCTGGCGGATNCGTTCGCGNCTGACATCGTAGACCTGCGAAAGTTCTTCCANGGTCTGCGGATTTTCCGTCAGGCGGCGTTCGGTCAGNATATGCTTNTCNCGGTCATTGAGGCTATCCATCGCCTCGACCAGCATATCGTGACGCACTTCCGATTCCTGCGCATCGGCGACCAGTTCGTCCTGCAACGGACCGTCATCGCTCAGCCAGTCCTGCCATTCGCCGGACCCTTCTTCGCCATTGCGCATCGGAGTGTTCAAAGAACCGTCGCCGCCCATGATCATGCGGCGGTTCATGTTGATCACTTCCTGCTCGGGCACGCCGAGATCGGTGGCGATCTTCGTCACATCGTCAGGATGAAGGTCGGTATCCTCGTAGGCATCGAGGTTCTTCTTCATGCGGCGCAGATTGAAGAACAGCTTCTTCTGTGCCGCAGTGGTCCCCATTTTCACGAGGCTCCACGAGCGAAGGATATATTCCTGGATGCTCGCCTTGATCCACCACATGGCATAGGTCGCGAGGCGGAAGCCGCGGTCGGCTTCGAACTTCTTCACGCCCTGCATGAGACCGACATTGCCTTCGGAGATAAGGTCAGACACTGGCAGGCCGTAACCGCGGTAACCCATGGCAATCTTGGCCACGAGCCGCAGGTGCGACGTCACAAGCTGCGCGGCAGCTTCGGTATCGTCATGTTCCTCGTAGCGCTTGGCGAGCATATATTCCTGCTCTTGCGTCAGTACGGGAAACTTCTTTATTTCGGAAAGATAGCGGTTGAGGCTTTGCTCCCCGCCGAGCGCTGGAACGCTCAAAGTTTTGGTATTGCTCACTTGTACCCTGACCTTTCTAGCGTCGACCACACATGGCGGACCCCTGCTGGGCATCCGACTCTCGGGCCACGTCGGTTACGTATAGCTGACGCCNGCGAAAATGCACACGCGTTTCATCGATTTCAACGTGCGGTTTCGTCGATCAGTTCCCGCATATCGGAGGGCAGTTCGGCGCAGAAATCCAAGGTTTCAGCGCTGATAGGATGTCTGAATCCCAACCGTGCCGCATGCAGTGCCTGACGCCGAAAACCGAGGTCCTCGAGAAGGGNCCGNAGGCCCNTCGGAGTGCGTCCGTAGACAGGGTCTCCNAATAGCGCATGACCGATTGACGCGCAGTGAACGCGNACCTGNTGNGTGCGCCCGGTTTCCAGNCGGCATTCGATGAGCGAGGCGTGGTTCAGGCGTTGGCGAACCTCGTAATGCGTGACGGCATGCTTGCCGCGCGTCGCATCGTCGGGAAGCACCGCCATTTTCTTGCGATCGCGATCGGACCGGCCGATGCGGCCCGCAATCGTGCCCGAAGCCGGGTTGGGATGTCCGGCACACACGGCGAGATAGCGACGGATGATCGAATGGTCGGCAAACTGCTTCGCCAATCCTTCGTGGGCTGCGTCCGACTTGGCGACGACGAGGAGGCCGGACGTATCCTTGTCGATCCGGTGAACGATCCCGGGGCGCGCCACGCCATTGATGCCGGACAATTGCCCTTTGCAGTGAAACAGCAGGGCGTTGACCAGCGTACCGTCCCGATTGCCAGCCGCAGGATGGACTACCATCCCCGCAGGCTTGTTTATGACGATGAGGTGCTGATCTTCGAAGACGACATTCAGCGGAATGTCTTGCGGTTCGGCTGCCAGCATCTCGGGAGGGGGAAGGCTGATGGAATAAGCGGCCCCTTCCTTCACCTTCGCCGAACCGTTTCGTGCGGTCATACCGTCGATCTGGACGGCCCCGGCGGCAATCAAACCCTTTACCCGCTCCCGCGATAGATCTGCTGCACCTGCCANCGCCTTATCCAGGCGCCCGGCGATCGNGANTGTTCCAGTGATGATTTCACCATCGGGCATGCTAGAGCCATGCGCGATGGCAACCGAAGTCTCAAGCAATGTAATCGNGCNCCTGTTATCCGAAGCGAGGCGCGCCCATCCGCTGGANTGTTGCGGCATACTCCTGGGNCNTGGCGAAGGGATAGTGCAGGCCAGGGCTGCGGCGAACGTNCACCCGGACCCGCGACAGCATTTCGAGATCGATCCGCAGGCGCTGATCGATGCGCACCGTGCCGCGCGCGATGGCGATCTNCAGGTTCTGGGCTATTACCATTCNCACCCNAATGGTCTGGCCGAGCCATCTGCGACCGATCGAGCTATTGCAGCACCGGATGGGTCGGTCTGGGCGATAATCGCGGCGGAGCGAATCAGCTTCTGGCGTTCGGGGGATGCAGGGTTCGAAGCGCTTCCCTATGAGGTCGCCCCTCGCTAAGACACAAAACCAATCTTCACTATNCGGGACCCAAATGGACGACCGCCAATCGATCGATCTTGCCGCGATGCTTTGTTCGCGCCTGTGCCACGACATGCTCAGCCCAGTAGGGGCCCTGTCAAACGGGCTCGAGCTGTTGGCCATGGAAACCGATCCCGAAATGCGTGCCAATGTGATGGAGCTGCTCGAACAAAGTGCGCTCATCAGCACGAACAAGCTGAAGTTCTTTCGCCTCGCTTTCGGCGCAGCGGGCGGCTTCGGCGAGCAGGTGGAAATCACCGAACCGAAGACGCTGATCGAAGCGCTGGTTGCCGACAAACCCAGCGTGTCGATCAACTGGGCGCTCGCCGAACGGACCCTCGCCAAGCCGGCGGTCAAGGTGCTGCTGAATTTTGCGCAACTGGCCATCGATGCGCTGGTGCGTGGAGGGACGCTCGATATCGGTGCGGAAGTGCGCGATGGCGCGTGCGAAATCGTGGTTCGTGCCGCGGGTCCCAAGATCGCCTTCGACGANACGATCGGCAAGGCNCTGGACGGTTCGCTNGACCGGTCGGATCTGACCAGCCGCACGGCAGCAGCGCATATGATACATCTTCTGGCGTCGGAAAACGGCGGCGGTTTGCAGTATCACAAAGGCGCCGACGCATTGGTGCTTGGCGCGGTTCTGCCGCAGGGTGAAGGAATGATCGGTTGAACTCCGATTTCGGCAAGGTCGGCGACGGGCTGCCAGCCAGCAAGGACGAACTCGTCGACCGGGAGGTCCTTTCGCCGAACCATGACGAACGCAGCTCGCCCATTTCCATGCTGGTCATCCATTATACCGAAATGGAGGACAAGGGGTTCGCAATCGAACGGTTGTGCGATCCGGAAGCCAAGGTTTCGGCGCACTACCTGATCGGCGAACAGGGTGAGGTCGTACGGCTGGTACCCGAGGAAAAGCGCGCCTGGCATGCAGGCGTATCCTACTGGCGCGGACACAAGGATGTGAATTCGGCCAGCATCGGTATCGAGCTCGACCATCCCGGCCACAGATATGGCTATCGCGAATTCAACGATGCGCAATTCGAAGCGCTGGTCCCCTTGGTTGCGCGCATCGTAAAGGAATATGACATCCCGCGCGCAAATGTCGTCGGACATTCGGATGTGGCACCTGCGCGCAAGATCGATCCGGGTGAGCTTTTCCCCTGGGACCGGCTGGCCGAATACGGCCTGTGCCTGCCACGCCCGGAAAAGCTCGAACGCGGCGATCCGTTCGACAACGATGCCGCCTTCTACCTCGCGCTCGAACGTTTCGGTTACGACATTACCGACGGTCGCAANGCGGTCGAGGCGTTCCAGCGCCGCTGGCGTCCGGAGAAGATCAACGGCGANATCGACGGTGAGGTTCGCGCCATCCTGTTCCAGTTACTCCTGGATCGCGATCGCGGACACACNCGNTAAGTCGCACCGGTCGCAAGTCGAAGNANCGTACCGATCCGGAAGCCCGCAGTTGGATGCAGCCGACCCCGGGACGNCGGTTGGAATTGCCCCTGCCACTTTGATGGCGTACAGATCAGCTATGGATCAGTACGACATCCATACCGTGTTCGGNCGTTTNACCGATAAGCAGGACGAGGTCTTGCGGCTGGCTTGCCAGCANCTGACGTCCAAGGAAATTGCAAAAGAACTGGGNCTNGCNCCNGTCACGATCGACAAGCGCATCGATGCGGTGCGAGCAAAACTTGGCCACATGCCCCGCGTCGAAGTGCTNCGCCATTATCGGNCATGGGCAGAACAGTATGATCAAATCATAGACGATCCGGCCATACTAACCAATTTTCCACCCAATGCTNCACCAACNATCCCGCAGCCACCCGGGCAATCCTANACGTTCGAAGATTCGCTCACATTCGATGGAAGAGCGGCTTGGGACCGGATGCCTCAGGGGCTGCAGCCGGGGATCAAACCTTCGGATCTTGGAATCGGTGGCAAATTGCTGCTGATACTCGTCGGTGCGGTGGCAATCATGATGGTCGCCGTGCTGTCNATGGCCTTCGCAAACGCGCTGGGCNCCATGGTCTAGGTTGCAACCTCTCCTCGGCTGAAACGCCTGAGGAGAAATCAATGTCGCTTGATCTTACTACTGCCACNGCCCGTATTGCTCGCGAACTGGGCGAGTCCGAAGTCGCCATCGCGGATGCGTTGGCGAAAACAACTGCTCTCCTTCATAGTGCGGCGATGGCCGGCCGCGATGTGCCCGGCGCTCCTGAACTGGAAAGNCAGCGCGCNTTGCTTCGCCTTCAAAAGATTGTCGGCGGGCTAATCGAAGCTCGCGGCGANGCNGCTAGGGTCCACGATCAGCTTCGCAAGATTGCCGTTGAAACGGGCGCAGGAGAAGAACCAACNTGCCCGGATAAATCGTTNACCTCTGCCGAGCATGTANCGACGATCGCTGCCTGACTTGCCTAAGCAAGAGCGAGGGCGCAATTGCATGAGCGATGACCCGGTTTNTGATCCAGGTAGCGCTCACGCTCGCAGTCCTCGCTTTTGCTTGGAGCAGGGGCGNAAAGCCTGAGAAATATGTCGCTACAGTCTATTTCGTGCTGGTCTTTGCCGGGATTGCCCGGTGGCTGGCCACGGGTACGTGGAGTCAGGACGGCTACGGCTCACTGCAAACCTTTCGCTTCCTTATTGACGTCTGTGCTCTGGTTGCGGTTACAGCCGTGGCGCTTTCATCCGATCGTTGGTGGACCTTATGGGTGAGCTCGGCGCAAACCATCGCCGTGGTTTCCCACCTGNTGCGCGCAGCGCATGCGCCCCTCGAGCCGCTCGTCTATGCNATAATGGAGCGGTGGCCGGTCTGGCTGGCGCTAATNATTACNGGCATCGGCACAATNNCCCATTCCCGACGGATGNAGCGCACCACCACCTGACCGCGCTCATGNCTCCGCTATCTGCGGAGCCGAACNAACTTGCGGGTCGGCTATTGCATCGCTTCGGTTCGATCAGCGCCATTTCCAATGCCGATGAAGCGGACCTGCGCGAATGTGCCGTGCATGGTGAGCACTGGGTNGAAGCTCTTCTGGCGGTTCGCCAACTNCTTCATGACGGNANCCGCGAAGAGATCGTNCGGACACGTCTCGGTGACGATCGCTCCTCACTCGATCGCTACCTGATCCAAAGCATCGGCGGGCTGCGGCACGAGCGGATGATCGCGATATTGGCGGACGAGGCGGGGTTCGTGATCTCAGAAGAGAATATTGCCGAAGGTCAGGAAGGGCAGGTTGTGCTGTCGGCGCGTCGGTTGTTCGGACGCGCGCTCGCACTGGATGCCCGACAGATGCTGATCGCCCACAATCACCCTTCTGGGGATGCTACGCCTAGTAATTCCGACATACGGCAAACCAAGGAGCTTCTGGCACAAGCAAAATGCCTTGGCGTTACTCTCATCGATCATCTGGTCGTAGGGCGCAGGCGCGTGACCAGTATGCGGGAAAGCCGCCTGATATGACGCCGATCGAAGACGCTGTGCGGCGCAGTATTGCGGGGCATGTAATCTCCATAGCCGATTGGCAGCGTGCCCTCCTTTTTCTAGGCGATAGGGGGAACGCCCCACACGGTGACGAGTCGTTCGCAAATTACCAATTCAGTGGAGCAATGAACGAGGAGATTTGGGATATTCTCGCTTACCTCTTCGTCATGAGGGCGAACGACAGGTCAATTTTTTTCCCTGAATGTTGTCTGTCCGCCCGTGTGCCGCGCGAGCGTTTCCTGGCGCATTTGAATGGATTGGTCGAACAGAGGTTTGTGCTCTGCACACCCGATCGATCCGATTCCGANGACTTTACTCTGCAGCTATCGCCGCGAGGCAGGGAGATTGTCGAGGAGGCAATATGGGCAGCCGATAGCGAAAGACCTGGTGGCATCCTGGCCGCCTCTGCGTGGCACTTGCCGGATGAATTTATCAAGAATGACATCGCACGCAGTCTGAATGTCAACTTAAGCGCAGTTGAGCGGCATCTGGCCAATTTCAGGGAGTAGCCCCTCTAGACATCCGCCAATTTGCGACAGTCTAAGCTTCTTTCAGTCCTTCGCCGGGTTGGGCCAGGATCGCTGCGTGTGCGCCAGCCGCAATGGCACCGGCCATGGCCACGGCGAGGCAGGTGGGGCTCGCAAACGTCCGCTCGATGTCGAGTTCGGGCAAAGCGACGGTGGCGATGGAATTGCCCGATTGGGAGCGTGAGGTCAAAATACCGGCCTGTTGCGTCGTCAGCAAAAGTATCTGCTCGAGAGCATCCGCATCGAACAAGGGATCGGCAACGGACTTGATAGGCGGTGTGAAATAGCGCTTGAGAAATTGCGGTGCTTTTTGAAGCAGTTCGCATAGCTGCTGCACCAGTACCCGCGATATGTCGCGGGTAGGAGCAGTCACCATTGCGCAGGCGCGCAGGAATTCATCGAGCTCTTCCTGCCGCAGCGTTGGGGGTAGTGGCGTGTCCAAGCTCTATCTCCTTGACGACAGGAGAGGGTGGCGCGCGGCTGGAGTCAAGTAATACGCAGTTCCAGTTGGNGCAGATGAATCGGTTTCGGATCAAACAATCTGTCTCACTAAGGGAGAATCTGGCCTCCTCGATTGCCGGCTTGGCAATGTGCGGCGCCTGATCTATCGCGACAGGCGCCAGGGAGCTGGGCAGCCGCGTGCCGGAAGGTACGAGGAAAGTCCGGGCTCCACGAAACAAGGGTGGCGGGTAACGCCCGCCGTGGGCAACCACAGGGAAAGTGCCACAGAGAGCATACCGCCGATGGCCTGCCGAGGTTCGCCCTAGGACAGGATCAGGCAAGGGTGAAAGGGTGCGGTAAGAGCGCACCGGGGCTTCGGTAACGCGGCCCGCATGGCAAACCCCACCCGGAGCAAGGCCGAATAGGGGCGGCGCGCTGGAAACAGCAGGTGCGTTTCGCATCGACCGCCCGGGTTGGCTGCTCGAGCTGCGGAGCAATCCGTGGCCTAGACGAATGGCTGCCCCCGCGCGGCAGGTGTGCAAGCATACCGCGGGCGGGACAGAACCCGGCTTACAGGCTCCCTGGCAAACCTGTCGCACCCGGTAACAGCGAAGGCTCGGGCGCCTTCTCCGGAACGAGCTGCCCGTCGACTTCGAGCCCTTCGAACGGCCGGCAGGCTTCGTTCATTTCGTCGGAATGAAGATGAACCTTCATCATGGGGTCGGCCGCGCTCCAATCGGTGTGGGGATCATCGCGGACCACGCACAGGGCGCGCCAGGCGATCGGCAGTTCCTGCAGCTGTTCGATGGTGGGCAAGCCTTCGATCAGAACCTCGTGTCCCGAATAGCTGCCTGTCGCGTGGCCGATGAACTTGGTTTCCGTGCCGCGTATATGGATGCGTTCCGATCCTTCGTCGATACGAGCGAAGGTGTCGAGCCGGATGGAGAAGGCCGCCCAGATCGAAATGCCGATCAACAGGACCAGCGCCACCATGGTAACGACCACGGTCCACTTTGCGGCCGGGTTATCCAAACCTTCAGAATGATCGAGCGACAAAGGTCATACTCCTCGGGAAAAAACAGGTTGGGAAACGTTCGTCGGGGCAGGATCGGTTCCGATCCGATCGCTTCGAGTGGCGATAAGAATGCTTCACCAGGCAAATTCCGAGTGCACGGTAGTCATATCGCCGTTCACGTCCCGCGCCTGAATGACCCGGCGGGTGTCGCCTTCNANGACCAGTGCGGTGAGNTTGCCGGTGCGAAAGGCGCCCGTGTCTATGCCNATCCGGTGATCGGTATGTTCGATCTCCTCGAAGATCGTATGCCCGTGGACAATTACATGGCTGAAGGGTTCGTCATGCTTGAGAAACCGTTCGCGGATCCAGCGCAGATCNGACTGCTTCTGATCGTCGATCGCGCGTTTGGGATTGATGCCCGCATGGACAAAAACATAGTCGCCGGCCACGACCATGTTCTCCATGCCCTCCAGAAACTTGCGGTGCTTTTTGGGGACCAGTTCGTTCAGCTCGACCTGAAGTTCCTTCATGGTGAGTTCGTTATAGCGTTTACGTTTGATACCGTAACTCAGCACTGTCTCGCGCCCNCCATGCTTGAGGAAATGGCGTAGCATCTCGCGGTCCGTGAAACTCTCGAGAAACATCTCNTCGTGGTTTCCGGCGATNCANTGNACGCGTCGGCGCTTTCCCCATTTGCGCGCAGTTTCGACCACCCGTGCACTTTCCGGACCGCGGTCGATAAGATCTCCCAACAGGATCACCGTACTGTCGGCAGCTCCCGATGCAGCGTCATCCCGCTCGATAGCCTCGATCAACTGGTCCAGCAGGTCGCAGCGTCCGTGTATGTCGCCAATAACGTAATAGCGTTCGCCGTCGGGGACGCTCGGCCGACGTGTGGGCTCGCCACGCCGACCAAAAAGCTTCGCAAGATTGAACATGGTACCTGAAAGAGACCCGGGTAGCGCAAATTGACTGTTCGGGAGATACGCCCTTGTCTCGCAAGGAGCAACTGACGGCGCGGGGCGCTCATCTTCGCAGTTGCGGAAAAAGCACACCTATTGCTGCGTATGCGAAACGTTTTTGACTCGATCTTGCGCAATGCTTCGCTTTTGGGCAGGTTTATGAGCGTATCTGGACGAGAAGCCTAATAAAATGGCTCCGCCGGATTCGCAGGTGGGACGAAGCGACACTCGTACAGGAGTTTGTGATGCTAACGTCCTTTCGCGGCCTGATGGCCGCATCGCTCGCTATGGCGAGCATCTCTCTCGCAACGCCGGCAATGGCTCAATCGGAAGATGAAGCCGCGAGCAGTTCGATTACCGCGTCGGCCAATGTTGCGCTGACGACCGACTACCGGTTCCGCGGCATTTCCCANTCCGGNGGAGANCCGGCTCTNCAGGGCGGGTTCGATGTNNCCCANGACAGCGGGTTTTATNTCGGAACCTGGGCATCTTCGATCAAGGGCGGGCCATCCTATGGCGATCTTGAACTNGACATCTATGCCGGGTGGAGCGGCAATCTGACCGAAGCGGTGAGCGTNGATCTGGGGGTCTTGTACTACATCTANCCCACNGAAGATCTCGGCCTNGATACGGACTATTGGGAACCTTACGCGTCGGTCAGCACCACGCTCGGGCCTGCCGCGGCGACCTTTGGAGTGGCCTACGCGCCCAAGCAGGATTCGCTGAGCGGACAGGACAACCTGTATCTCTACACCGATCTCGGCTTCGGCATTCCGAACACGCCGATCAGCCTAAACGGCCATCTTGGATATACCGATGGCGTGCTGGCACCTCCCTTCGTGGCGGGTACTCTGGACGATACGGGCTTCGACTGGTCGCTTGGTGCGAGCATGGCGAAAGGCAATTTCGAACTTGGAGTGGCCTATGTGGGTGTCGAGGGTCCTTCGATCGACGGCTATACCGACGATGCTATCGTGGCGACCCTGTCGGCCAGCTTCTAACGGCGGGCGCCAAGGAAGTACGGGGCGCATCGGTTGGTGCGCCCCCTTTTTCGCGCCTAATCTAGGGCGAAATCTACAGTCGTCACGACGCGCACTTTCTTGAACGGCGTGTCGCCCACGCCCCANCCGCCCGCTTCNCCATCGCGCGCCTCGATTGAAAAATATCCCTGCGTTGCTTTGCGAATGCCCCCAACATCCGCACCGCTGTCCTGGGCAAACTGTTCGGCAGAGGCGCGAGCATCTTTCGTCGCCTCGGCGACCATCGCGGGCTTGATCGAGTTGAGGCCGGTGAAGGTGTAACTGATACCCGAACCGTCTTCGAGAACGACCCCGTTACGGACCAGTTCGGCCTGATTTCGCACGGCGCGCTGAGCGCGATCAATATCTTCAGTGCGAAGAACGATACGCTGCCGCACGGTGTAAAAGACCGTTCCGTTGTCGGTGTAGTTCGAGACATTTATCCCGGCAGGCGTGAGCGCGTCTGCAGGAAAGCCCATGCGTTCGAAAAATTCGCGCACCGCCACGGCGTCTTTATCGGTGCTTGCCTGCGCACTCTGCAAGTTTGTGGCGGTCGACGCGAAGGACAAAGTCCATGTTGCCAGATCCGCGGTCACTTCGCGTTCGGCAAGTCCGCGAACAGTCACTGTACGCTCGGCCGCCTTCATGCGCACGAGCCCGTCTCCGAGGACAAATCCGCCTATGATCAGACCGGCCGAAATTATGCCGGCGCTCGCAATCCAGCGTTTGAAAGTTGCATCCCCGCGCCTGTGCGTGGCACTTGGCGCTACCGTTTCGGGTTCGTCGGACATAATCCCGTTCCTCTCTGGCCAGTCTGGCGGAGCGCAATCTAAACTCTGCTCGGTGAACCGTGCTTTAATATAGATGAATGGAGTTCGCATTGACAAAATATCTTCACACGATGATCCGCGTGACCGACCCGGAGGCCACTGTCGCGTTTTTCAAGCTGATCGGGGTGGAAGAAACGCGCCGTTTCGATAACGAAGCGGGTCGCTTCACGCTCATTTTCCTGGCGGCCCCGGGTCAGGAAGGCGTCGCGGAGGTTGAACTTACCTACAACTGGCCCCCACAGGACGGTAGCGATCCGGAAACCTATTCGGGTGGCCGCAATTTCGGCCATCTCGCCTATCGGGTCGAGAATATTTACGAGACCTGCCAGGCCATCATGGATGCCGGCCATACCATCAACCGGCCCCCGCGTGACGGGCACATGGCCTTTGTAAGGACGCCCGACGGCATTTCGATCGAGCTGCTTCAGGAGGGATCTCTCGAGCCATGCGAGCCTTGGGCAAGCATGGAAAATACCGGGAGCTGGTANGCCGCGTCAGTCGATATATGGGGAGCGCATATCGTCGGGATGCTGCGCGGACATGCGCAGGATGGTGTAGCCGACTATTGCCGAGATCAGCGAGCCGAGGAGGATGCCGATCTTCGCCTCGTTGATCAGCAATTGCTGGCCGGTAAAGGCAAGCCCGCTGATGAACAGCGACATGGTGAAGCCGATCCCGCACAGGATGGAAACTCCCCATATTTCGGGCCAGCTCGCCTGATCCGGCCGTGGCGCGAAGCCGATCTTGTCGGCAACGAAGATCGCCGAGAATATCCCGATCTGCTTGCCGACGAACAGGCCGGCCGCGATCGCAAGCGGGAGCGGGGCGAAGACCTGTTCCAGACCCATGCCGGCGAGCGGCACCCCGGCATTGGCAAAGCCGAATACCGGAACGATCAGGTAGGCGCTCCACGGGGCAAGCCCGTGTTCCATACGCTCGACCATGGTCTGGTCGTCGGGGCCGACCATGGGAATGCACAGCGCCGCGACGACGCCCGCGATGGTGGCATGGATCCCCGAATTGAGGACGAAGTACCACAGGACCAGCGCGAGCAGGATATACGGCCAATATCGTGCCACGCGCATCTTGTTCAGGACCATCATGGCCACGACTACCGCGCCGGCAGCAGCGAGCCAGCCGAGTTTGATCTGCGCGGTATAGAACAGAGCTATGACCATCACGGCACCGATATCGTCGACGATCGCAACGGTGAGGAGGAACAGGCGCAGCGATGCCGGGCAGCGATTCCCCAGCAGACCCAGTACGCCCATGGCAAAGGCAATGTCCGTCGCCGCCGGAATTGCCCAGCCGCGCATCAGTTCGGCATCGCCGCCGACCACGCCGACATAGACCAGGGCAGGGACTGCCATGCCCGCAACCGCTGCTAGAATTGGCAGGCGGCGGGATTCAGCGGTCGATAGCTGTCCTTCTATCCATTCGCGCTTAACTTCGAGTCCGACGACGAAGAAGAACAGCGCCATGAGTCCGTCGTTGATCCACAAATGCATGTCGTAGAGTTTTGGGATCGGCGTCCAGGGCAATTCCCCGTAGAAAAGCTGCTCGTATTCCCCTGCAAGCGGCGAGTTGGCCGCCAGCATCGCGGCGATCGCCACGAGGATGAGCAGGATGCCGGCCGATGCNTCGCTGACGAAAAGCGCGCGAACGGGGGCAAATACGAGGCGGATTCCTGAAGGACGTTGGTTCATCTTGGCGACGCTCTCTCCCGTAAAGCGTCCCATGTTGCAAGTCTTGAAAGCGGAGGTTAACGAAATAGGCAGGGGGTGCCGTATGGTACTGGGGTCGTTTACTTTCGCGGAATGGTTCGTGCTCGTGCAGCACGAATTACTGCTGTTCGCGGCAGCATTCTTTGCACTCGGCATGATCGACGAGTTCGCTCTCGACTGTACTTATGTCTGGATGCGTCTCACCGGACGTATCGCGACACCTCGCCTGAAAGAAGGCGATCCAGAGGCCACTACAAGCCTGGCCGGCCCTGCTGCCGTATTCATTCCGACCTGGCGCGAAGAAGCTGTCATCGGCCCTACGCTCGTGCATATGCTGGACGTCTGGCCGCAGCCGGAAGTGACTATCTATGTCGGCTGTTATCGCAACGATCCCTATACCATGGCGGCCGTTATCGCCGCGACGCGGGGCGATCCGCGCGTACGGCTGGTAATCCACGGTGAAGATGGNCCGACATCGAAGGCTGACTGTCTCAACCGNNTGTACCGGGCGCTGGAAGAGGATGAGGCGCGATCNGGACAGAANGCCTCCATGGTNGTGCTGCANGANGCGGAAGACATGGTCGATCCCGCCGCGCTTTCCCTTCTGGATCAGGCGTTATGGCACGCACAGTTCGTCCAGCTTCCGGTGCTCGCTCTCCCGCAGCATCGTTCGCCTTGGATAGGCTCGCATTATTCGGATGAATTCGCAGAATCGCATGGCAAGGCTCTTGTCGTCAGGGACGCATTGGGGGCAGCCATCCCAGGTGCCGGTGTCGGCTGCGGGATCGCGCGCAATGCTTTGGCAGCCTTGGCAACGCAGGAAGGCGGCAGCCCCTTTGCGCGAGAATCCCTCACCGAAGACTACGAACTCGGTCTCAAGATCGCCCAGGCTGGAGGACGAGGTCGGTTCATTCGCGTACGCGGCTGCGATGGCCGCTTGATTGCGACGCGCGCGTTTTTCCCAACCGGCCGCGACGAATCGGTGCGTCAGAAGACGCGCTGGATGCACGGCATCGCCTTGCAGGGGTGGGACCGGCTGGGATGGGACCGGAAGCCGGTCGATCTCTGGATGCAGCTTCGCGACCGGCGCGGGCCGCTCGCCGCCATNCTTCTGGTNNTAGCCTATTCGCTGCTGGTGTTTGCCGCGATATCCATGATGCTGAGTGAACTGCATATCGTGGCANTTCCTGCNNTTTCACCGCTACTTTCAGCGTTGCTCTGGCTCAATCTGTTCGGNGTGGNGATGCGCTTTCTGATGCGTGCCTGCTTCACTGCGCGCGAATATGGCTGGCGNCAGGGATTGATCGCCATNCCGCGAACTTTCGTATCGAANATCATTGCGATCATGGCTGGGCGGCGCGCCTTGATAGCCTATATCAAAACCCTTCGCGGTGCCCCGGTGATATGGGACAAGACGGAACATTGGGATCACCCGGCGCTGCTGAAAACGGTCGATAAAGCCGGTGCATAATCTGATCGCGCAACGTCAGGGGCAACCGGTTCTGTTCCTGTGCCTGCTGACGGCTGGATGGCTTTTACTGCGCGCGGCGACGTGGGAAAATCCGTTGCTGCCACCAGCCATTACGCCTGACCTGGTAATGATGGGGCTCGACAAGATCGAAAGCGCACCCGGACACACGGATCATCGAACAGGCAATTTCGGTCCGCCGAGCATTNNAGCGGGAAATGNTGGCANCGGCGCTCCCCNCGTCGCTCGTNAAACCGGGCGCCTAAAGCANATTGGATTTGCCGCACTNGTGCGCAGCGGNAAANCTGNANCNGGGGCNGATNGCCTTNATCTTGAGCAGGNGGTGGCTCCNCGACTTGGAGAATCGCNTGGCGAGTTGGCGGTCGNNAGCACTCGAGACCAATNGCCCGAGCCAACCGATCGACCAGTTTCTTCTGTGCGAGAGGATACTCGACCGGCGGGCTCGGCNTGGCGGATCGACGCCTGGNTGGTCGCGCGAGAGGGTAGATCCTTGCCNACNGAAGGCGGATCGCGGCCGGCCAGTTANGGNGGTAGNCAGGNCGGCGCTGTNCTGGCGTATAGTCTCGATCGATCCAGCGCCCGCCGACCGGCGGCATATTTCCGCGCCAACCGCGATCTCGGCAGCGACGGACAGACGGATACAGCCCTTGGCCTGCGTGTCCGCCCTCTCGCNAAGATACCGATCGATCTTCANGCNGAAGCNCGGGCGACGCATCGCGATGGATCAACCGAATTGAGGCCTGCAGCCTTCGTNGCGGGGGGATTCGAGCANGGCAGGCTGCCGATGGAGGTGACGGCGCGAGCCTATGGCCAGGCAGGCTATGTCGGCGGCGATTTCGCAACGCCATTCGCAGATGGCGCTCTGGTCGCGGAACGCCGGGCGGTGAATTTCGGTCCGGGTGGTCTGTCGCTTGGAGCGGGTGCCTGGGGCGGCGCTCAGAAAGGGGCGTCCCGGGTCGATGTGGGGCCCGCAGTGACCCTCAATCTATCCGCCGGGGGCGCGCCTGTTCGTCTGGAAGCAGGCTATCGCGTGCGTGTTGCTGGCAATGCAGCGCCGGGAAATGGTGGCGTTCTGACGCTTTCGACCGGGTTCTGACATAGTCCGGCTTCCAACCGTCCCCCCGCTGCGATAGGGCGAAGCCATGGATGTCTATCTCCCAATCGCGAACCTGTCCGTAAATGGACTNTGGATCGTCGCGTTGGGAGCTTTGACGGGCATTCTTTCCGGATTGTTCGGTGTGGGCGGNGGGTTCCTGACCACTCCNTTGCTGATCTTCTATGGCATCCCACCGACCGTGGCGGCNGCATCGGCATCGACGCAGGTCACCGGNGCGAGTGTCACCGGCGTGCTGGCGCATGGCGGGCGCGGCGGTGTCGATTATCGCATGGGGATGGTCATGGTGGCNGGNGGTATCGTCGGATCCGGATTCGGCGCGCTCCTGTTCCGNTTTCTGCGCTCGATCGGCCAGATCGACGTGGTCATCAGTGCGCTCTACGTNATNCTGCTCGGCACGATCGGCATGNTGATGGCACGCGAAGCGGTGCAGACGCTNCGTGGCACCGGCAGTTCGCAGGCGGCTCGAAGGCGGCACCACCCNNTTATCGCGAGCCTGCCCATGCGCTGGCGTTTTTACCGTTCGGGACTCTACATTTCCCCGATCGCGCCACTGGTGGTGGGCGTGGCGGTCGGTGTTCTGACCATGCTGATGGGCGTGGGCGGCGGGTTCATCCTTGTTCCTGCCATGCTCTATATTCTGGGCATGAGCGCAAATGTCGTCGTCGGCACCTCGCTCTACAATATTCTGTTCGTGACCATGGCCACCACCCTGATGCACTCGCTGACCACCAAGGCAGTCGATATCGTGCTGGTGTTCCTGCTGCTGGTGGGCTCGGTCACGGGCGCGCAGATCGGCTCTCAGATCGCGGTCAAGGCAAAGCCCGAGATATTGCGCCTTATCCTCGCTGCGATCGTCCTGCTCGTGGCGTTCCGCATGTTCCTCGGCCTGTTCTATCAGCCGGACGAAATCTACACGCTGTATCCGTTGTGAGGGCGCTTCTTCTCATCCTCTTCGCTTTTGCGCTGATGGGGCAGCGGGATCCCATCCTCGTGCCCGAAGTGAGCCAGCATGAAGTGCGCGTACGGCAAGGCTTTACCGGAACCGAGCTGCTGCTTTTCGGCGCGGTGCTCGATCCGCTGGGCAGGGCGGCAGGCAGTGACTACGATATCGTTGTCGTTCTCAAGGGCCCGTCCGAACCGGTTCGACTGCGCGAGAAAGAGCGTTTCGTCGGCGTGTGGGTCAACGCGGCGAGCAGCGATTTCCGCTCTGTCCCGTCCTTCTTCGCCGTCGCTTCTTCGCGCCCTGTATCGGAGATCGTCGACGAGAAGACCGCAGCGATCTACGANTTCGGAACCGACTACATCCANTTGTCNCCGAGCGGCGTGATCGATCCGGAAGAACAGGCGCGCTTCAANGCCGGGCTAGTCGATCTCAAGACNCGCCAGCAGCTTTACAAACAGGATTTCGAGGGCGTTCAGATCAGCGAACAGGTGCTCTACCAGTCGCGCATTTCGCTGCCGTCCAGCGTCTCTACCGGCACATATACGGCGGAAACATTCGCTGTTCGCGATGGGCGGGTCATTGCATCGGCTCAGGCGGAAGTCGAAGTGAAGAAGGTCGGCTTCGAACGGCTCGTAGCGGAATATTCTCAGGAATGGTCGCTGGCCTACGGCCTGATGGCGGTCGCTCTTGCCGTGGGGATGGGCTGGGCAGCAGGCCGGTTGTTCGCGTTGATGTGATCCTTTCTGGCGCGGCGGCGTTGACCACATCTTAAGCAGTTTCGGGCAGGCGATACGCTGGCGCAAATGGGGCGTCATACGTGGGGCACAGCTGACCGATGACCGAAATGGGCAATCCCAACTACCGTACCTTCGATCCGGCGATGGAAGATGGCGCAGAGCCGCCGCAGCCGCGCAGCAATTCGCTACGGGACCGGATCAGGCGCAGCGCCGAACAATCCGCTCCATATGTATCCCCGTCGGGATATGTTCACCAGCCGCAGCCTTGCGCGGATGTGACATCTGACCAACCGGTGTCTGTCGAACCCGTTGCGCCTGTCGAACGCATTACACCAACGCTGGGAGACGCGCCGCCGCGCCCGTCGGACCTTGCGCCTCAGCGCGAGCCGAATGCTGTTGAAGGCCCCGCAGAAGAAGAACCGGTCAGCGAGAATGCCACCCAACCCATTGGCGTGGTGCTGGAGATCGCCGGTTCGGGTTCGATGATTGCCATCGACCTGCAACGCCTCAACGAGTGCACCGAAGATGACGATCCATCGATCGCGATGGCCGGACAGGTCGGTTCGCAGGTCAAGATCCGCGTCGGCAACAGCTGGCTTCTCGCCAGCGTTCGCAATCAGCGCCAGGATCGCAAGGCAGGGTCCATNCTCGCNAATATNGATTTTCTCGGCGAAGGGATCGANGAGAAGCTGACCGGAAAGCTNCATGGCTTCCGCCGCGGTGTGACNCGCTATCCCGTTCCGGGCGGGATGGTNTATCCCGCGTCGACGCAGGACCTCAANCAGGTCTATGCGAGCGACGGACGCAGCGCGGTAACGATCGGCAAGGTCTATCCCACGAAGGACATCCGTGCGGGCATCTATATCGATGCCATGCTCGGGAAGCACTTTGCGCTGCTGGGTTCGACCGGCACCGGCAAATCGACCAGCGCGGCCCTGTTGCTGCACCGTATCTGCGAGGCGGCGCCCGAAGGGCATATCGTCATGATCGATCCACATGGCGAATATTCGGCGGCGTTCCGCCATACCGGCGTGATCCTCGACGTCTCCAACCTCCAGATGCCGTACTGGATCATGAATTTCGAGGAGCATTGCGAAGTGCTGCTCACCAGCAACGGCAATGAGCGCCAGGTCGATGCCGACATTCTGGCGCGCTGTCTGCTAAAGGCCCGCCAGAAAAGCCGCCTTGCCGAAAGCATGGGCAAGATCACGGTCGATTCCCCCATTCCCTATCTCCTGTCCGACCTGTCGAACGAGATTCAGGACGGGATGGGCAAGCTCGACAAATCGACCAACTCGGCCCCTTACATGCGGATCAAGAACAAGCTCGACGAGATCAAGGGCGACCCGCGGTACCAGTTCATGTTCTCCGGCATGCTGGTGGCCGACACGATGGCCGATTTCATCGCGAAGATTTTCCGCATGCCATCCAACGGCAAGCCGATTTCGATCATCGATGTGTCGGGCGTCCCCTCGGACATTACCGCGACGGTGGTTGCCGTGCTCAGCCGACTGGTCTTCGACTTCGCCATCTGGGGCCGCGAGGAGCGTACATCGCCTATCCTGCTCGTGTGCGAGGAAGCGCATCGCTACGTTCCGAACGAGAAGAATGCCGATGGCAATTCGGTCGGCACCATTCTTAGCCGCATCGCCAAGGAGGGCCGCAAATACGGCATCTCGCTCGGCCTGATCACGCAGCGGCCGTCCGACCTTGCCGAAGGCGTGCTGTCGCAATGCGGCACGATCATTTCGATGCGCCTCAACAATGACCGCGACCAGGAGTTCGTGCGGGCCGCCATGCCGGAAGGCGCGCGCGGGTTCCTCGATGCGATCCCGGCCCTGCGCAATCGCGAATGCATCATCTGCGGCGAGGGCGTGGCCATCCCGATGCGCGTCAGCTTCGACAATCTCGAGGAATCGCGGCGCCCGGCATCGGAAGACCCGAGCTTCGTCGAGCTGTGGAACAAGACCGGCGGCGAAGAGGAAACCGTCCAGCGCACCGTGTTACGCTGGCGTTCTCAGGGCTGATCCGATCTCGCGGCGTTACATGTCGGGCTTGAACCGCCCGACCGCTTCGCCATTCGTATTGACCTCCTCCGCCGCGCGTTCGGGCGAGATGGCGCGTGCCTTGAGGCGCCAGCCCTTGCGGCGATAGGCGACGATCGCGAGCGCAACGCCGACGAAGGAGCCGAAGGGGAAGCTCAGCCACAGGGCATCCTGTCCCAACGTCCCGACCAGAGCGTAGTAGAAGCCGAGCCGCGCCGGGAACAGCGCGATCCCCAGCACGATCAGCGGTGCATAAACGACGCCGCCCGCGCGCATGGTGCCGAACAGCACGATCGTCACCCCGAAGATGATGAAGCTCCAGCTCGCCAGGAACTGGATGTGGCGGGCCAGCGCCACGGCAGGACTTTCGGGACCAAGGAACAGAACCAGCGCCGCGCGGTCGAACAGCAGCAGCAGCGCGGTCATCACGCCGGTCAGCACCAGGTTCGTGCTCACCCCGGCGCGGCTGATCTGGTCCAGCCGGTCCAGCTTTCCCGCCCCGATGGCCTGCGCCGCCATGGCACTGGCTCCGGCACCGATCGCCATCGCGGGCATCTGGAGATAGGTCCATAATTGCAGCGACGCGCTGTAGGCGGCCGCCGCAAGCAGCCCTTCGCGGTTGACGAGGCCGATGAAGACGATCCCCGCCGAAGACACCAGCAGCATCTGTGCCCCCATCGGCAGACCCTTGCCGAGAATGTAGCCCATTTCGGCCCGCCGCGGGATGAGATAGCCGATTTCTCTGCCACGCAGACGCAGCGGCAGATCGCGCCAGTAAACATAGGCTACCAGCCCGGCGAGCGAGACATAGCCCGCGATCGCGGTGGACAGCGCCGACCCGGCAATACCAAGCTGCGGGAAAGGGCCGGTCCCGGCAATCAGCAGCGGNTTGAGCACGATATCGAGCACGACCGTCAGCGCCATGAAGATGAAGGGCGTTCGCGCATCCCCCGAACCGCGCAGGCCCATGGCGATCATCACCGTGGCCATGGAACCGGGGATCGCGATGAAGATGACGCGCAGATATGACAAGGCGAGCGTGTAGGCCTGTTCCGGTGTGCCCAGCGCTTGCAGCAGGGCGGGCGATGCCAGCCAGCCCGCAATCGCCACGATCAGCGCGAGCGTAAGGCAGAACCCCATGGCGGTGCCGAATGTGCGCCGCGCCTGATCGGTATCGGATGCACCGAACGCCTGCCCCATCTTGACCGTTGCCGCCATGCCGAAACCGAAGACGGCGGCGAAGGTGAGGAACATGATGATATTGGCATTGGCGGTTGCAGCCAGTGCCGCTTCCCCCAGCAGCCGCCCGACCCAGATCGAATTGACCGAGCCNTTGAGCGACTGGAGCAGATTGGATGCGAGCGTGGGCAGACTGAACAGAACCAGTGTCTTGAGCACCGGTCCGCTGGTCAGATCGCGCGGCTTGGCTGGCGTCGGCGGTCTCATGTGGCCCGTGTGTCTCCGAACAGGTGGATGTGCAGGCGGTCGCTCAACCGGAAGCCATGACGCACGCAAAGCGGCGCGAGCCATTTCTCGCGCTCGCGCAAGGTCTCGCTGTCGGTGCCTTCGGCCATCAGGAACACATGGCCGGGCCTGAAACGGTACCGGTCGCGCAGCGCAAGGACCTCGTCGACGTCTGCGGGTTCCGCGATCACGAATTTGAACCACGCGCGCGGATCGGTGGCATAGGCATCGAGCCGTTCGGGCAGCAGCGCCAGTTCGGCGGGATTGCCGCTATGCGCGAGCTTGGGGCTGACGTTGAACTGGTCGATGCGGATATCGAGCGGGGCGGGGGCCTTGGTCGTCCCGTTGGTTTCGATCTCGACCGACACATCGGGCAGCAGCTCGAGCAGGCGGCCAAGGGCAGGGGCCTGCAGCAAGGGTTCGCCCCCGGTGATGACGAGGCGGCTTTGCCCCAGCGCCATGATGCGCGCGGCGACTTCATCTTCCGGCAGCGAGAGCTGGTTGGCCTTGCGGTCGTATTCCACGCCGCCGCGATGCGGGCGTTCGTCGCCCTGGAAATGCCAGGTATAGGCGGTGTCGCACCACACGCAGGCAAGGTTGCAGCGTGACAGGCGCATGAAGGCGACCGGCATGCCCATGCTCGGCCCTTCGCCCTGAACCGACGCGAAAATTTCCGGCCCGCCTTCATCGTCGGTCGCGAGTATCAGCGCCATGCCAGTCCTGACGGGTTTACACCGACCCCATGCAAAATAAAAACTCCGGCAGGCCGCGACGCTGCGCTCAAACTATTGTGAGAAAACAGGAAAGTTGGCTTTCCCCAATTCGAAGGTGTCACCTTTCGCGCAGGCCCTGTCCCGATGATTTCCCACATGCGTTTCGCGCAGATACGGATGGGCCGGGGATTCATATCCCCGGCATAGGCAAAATGTCCCCGTGTAGGAAAGNGCTACCTTACCCCAGCCGCGCCAGCGCNGCAGTCAGGCGTTCNACCTCNGCGNTNTGATGGGCGTGATCGGCGCGGGCCTTTTCGACCGCTTCGGGCTTGGCGCGATCGACGAAGTTCGCNTTGGACAGNCGCCCTTCGAGCGACTTGGCTTCCTTGGTGGACGCNTCGAGCGCCTTNGANAGGCGGGCCTTCTCGGACGCNATGTCGATCACACCTTCGAGCGGGATCACGAANGCATCCTCGCCGGCTGCGATCTGCATGGCGGCACCGGCGGGGGCATCGGCCATGTGGATCGGGGTCAGGCGGGCAAGCCGCTCGATCGCNGCGCCATTGGCCTCGACNACCGATTTCGCCAGCGCGCTGGGCGCCGGGCAGAAAGCTTCGAGCTTGGCGCCCGGCGGAATGCCCAGTTCGTTCTTGGCGGTNCGNACNGCGCTGGTCAGCGCGATCAGCCAGTCGATNTCCGCCTTGGCCGCCGCATCGATNTCGGCNTGCGGNTCGGGCCATTGNGCNGTGATCAGCGGNTANTCGGCGCGCGCGGCCTGCTTCGACCACAGCTCTTCGGTGATGAAGGGCATGAAGGGGTGCAGCATGACCAGAATCTGGTCGAGCGCCCAGCCGGCGACCGCCCTGGTTTCCTCGTCGAAATTGCCCTTGATCAGTTCGATATACCAGTCGCAGAACCGGTCCCATACGAAGTGATAGATGGTATTCGCGGCCGCATCGAAACGCAGTTCGGCCAGCGCCCTGTCGAGCGCGTCCCTGGTTTCGATGACCTCGCCGATGATCCAGCGATTGACCGCCAGCTTGGGGGATAGCCCCGGGCCGGTATGATCGCCGATGCCGCCGACGATCCCGTTGGACTGGCAGAAGCGCGTGGCATTCCACAGCTTGGTCGCGAAATTGCGGTATCCCTCGATCCGCTTGTCATCCATCTTGATGTCGCGGCCCTGGCTTTCCATCGCCGCCATGAAGAAGCGCAGCGCATCGGCGCCGTACTGGTCGATCAGGCCCAGCGGATCGACGACATTGCCNTTNGACTTGGACATCTTCTGNCCGTCGGCCGCGCGNACNAGNCCNTGGAGNTAGAGCCTGGGCCAGGGGTTCTGGCCGGTGTTGTACTGNCCCATCATCATCATGCGGGCATCCCAGAAGAACAGGATGTCGAAGCCNGAAATCAGCAGGCTGTTGGGGTANTGNTTTTCGACGAGATCGGTCTTNTCCGGCCAGCCNAGGGTGGCGGANGGCCACAGCGCNGANGAGAACCAGGTGTCNAGNACGTCNTCGTCGCGGGTCAGCGNNACGCCGTCGCCAGCCTGTGCCTGCGCCTCNTCTTNCGTCATCGCNACATAGGCTTTGCCGTCGGCGTCATACCACGCCGGGATCCGGTGNCCCCACCANAGCTGGCGGCTNACACACCANGGCTGGATGTTNTCCATCCAGTTGAAGAAGGTCTTNTCCCAGCTCTTCGGNACGATTTCGACTGCGCCGCTCTTCACGGCNTCGATCGGCTTCTTCGCCAGCGTTTCGGCATCGACATACCACTGGTCNGTCAGCCAGGGTTCGATCACCACGCCGCCGCGGTCGCCGAACGGCGTCGCGATGGTGCGCGGTTCGGCATCGTGCTCGACAGCGTTGCCTTCCTTGTCCTTCGTGACATGCGGAATGAGGCAATCCAGTTCCTTCAGTCGCCGGACGACCAGTTCGCGGGCGCCGTCCACGCCGTCGCGCTTGAAGCGGTGAAGGCCGAGGAATTCCTCCGGCACCAGCCCGTCCGCTGTCTGGCAGACATTGGCCTCGCCATCGAGCATGTTGAGCATGTCGGCCGGCTTGAACCCGGCGCGCTTGCCGACTTCGAAATCGTTGAAGTCGTGGCCCGGCGTGATCTTGACCGCGCCAGACCCGAGTTCGGGATCGGCATGTTCGTCCGCGACGATGGGCACGCGGCGGCCGGTGATGGGCAGCACGACATGCTTGCCCACGACCGATGCGTAACGCGCGTCGTCGGGATGCACGGCAACCGCCATATCGGCCAGCATGGTTTCGGGCCGCGTGGTGGCGACTTCGATATAATCGCGCCCGTCGGCCAGCGTCACACCGTCTTCGAGGGGATATCTGAAGTGCCAGAAACTGCCCTTCACATCCTGCGTCTCGACCTCGAGATCGGAAATCGCGGTCTTCAGCTTGGGATCCCAGTTGACCAGCCGCTTGTCGCGATAGATCAGCCCGTCCTTGTGCAGGTCGACGAAGGTCTTGAGCACGGCCTGCGAAAAATGATCGTCCATCGTGAACTGTTCGCGCGACCAGTCCATCGAACAACCCAGACGGCGCAGCTGGCGGGTGATCGTACCGCCGCTTTCTTCCTTCCATTCCCACACCTTCGCGATGAAATCCTCGCGCGAATAATTGGTGCGTTTGTCCTGACTGGCCTCGAGCTGGCGTTCCACCACCATCTGCGTGGCTATGCCTGCGTGATCGGTGCCGACCACCCACAACGCATCCTTGCCGCGCAGCCGTTCGTACCGGATCATCACGTCCTGCAGGGTGTTGTCGAGCGCGTGGCCGATATGCAGGCTGCCGGTCACATTGGGCGGCGGGTTTACGATGGTATAGGGTTCGGCCTGCGGGCGGTCGGGGCGGAACAGGCCCTCTCCCTCCCAATGCGCGTACCAGCGCGCCTCGATTTCGGCGGGATCGAATGTTTTCGGTAGCTCGGTGCTCATGGNNTCGCCTTTGCCAGCGCCCTTGTTGCGATGCAACGCTGCAGGTGATGTGCGGCGATAGTCGCTTGGCAAGCGACTCATTTCCCCTCATACCCGCCCGCAATGGGTGGTATTGCCGAATATGAGCTGGTCGAAGGGGATGACGGGGGCAATGTGCTCGTCCTGTCGGGACCCTTCCTGGTGTCCACGATCGGCCAGGTCGATCACGATCTGCGCGCGCTGGACGGCCAGATAACCAAGGTCGACCTGTCCGCAATCAGCGAAATCGACACGGTCGGCGCCTGGGTCGCCTGCAGCATTTCCAGAGANTTCAACGCCGACCTNACCGGGGCGAGCCCGCGGGCGGAACGCCTGATCGAAGCGCTGAAAGACACGGGCTCGAAGGAAGAAATCGGCGCCCCGCGCCTGCCGGTGTTCGAACGCGTACCCGAAGCGATCGGCCAGAAGATGCTCAATGCCCGCAAGGGCGTTTACGGCGTGGTCGGTTTTCTGGGCGCGCTGCTTTTGTCCATCGGCAGCCTGATCCGCCATCCCAAGCGGTTCCGCTGGCTGGCGCTGGTCCGCCAGTTGGAACTGGTGGGTATTTCGGCGCTGCCGATCGTGGGGCTGATGAGCTTCCTGATCGGGATCGTCATTGCGCAGCAGGGGGCAGTGCAGCTGGCGCAGTTCGGGGCGGAAACGCTGACCGTGAACCTCGTCGGCNGGATTACCCTNCGCGAACTGGGCGTGCTNATGACCGCGATCATGGTCGCGGGCCGCTCGGGCAGCGCCTTTGCCGCGCAGATCGGCACCATGCGCCTGACCGAGGAAGTCGACGCCATGCAGACCATCGGCATATCCCCGATGGAAGCGCTGGTCGTGCCGCGAATCATGGCNGCNGTGCTGATGATGCCGCTGCTGGGCTTCTACGCNGCAGCCGTCGCCATCATCGGCGGCGCCGTGGTCGGCCAGTTCATGCTGGGCATACCGTTCTGGACCTTCCTGAGCCGNATTCAGGATGTCGTCCCGATCTACGATTTNTGGGTCGGCCTGCTCAAGGCGCCNGTCTTCGGCCTGATCGTGGCGCTGGCCGGTTGCTATCACGGCATGCAGGTGAAGGGGAATTCCGAAGACGTCGGCCTGCGCACCACCATGGCNGTGGTTACCGGCATCTTTGCCGTGATCGTGATCGACGCCTTCTTCGCGGTGTTCTTCACCAAGGTCGGGTGGGCCTGATGGCACAGGACGAAACCGGCCGNCANCTNGAGCGCCACGAGCGTTTTCGCGGCGANTATCCNATCGAAGTGGAAGGGCTGACCAACCGCTTCGGCGATCAGGTCATTCACCAGGATCTCGATCTCAAGGTCAGGCGGGGGGAGATCCTCGGCGTGGTCGGCGGCTCGGGTACGGGCAAGTCGGTGCTGATGCGCTCCATCATCGGGTTGCAGCACCCTGCGGAAGGGGACATCCGCGTCTTCGGCCGTTCCGTGGTCGGCACCGATCCCGAACAGGATATCGGCATCCGCAACCGCTGGGGCGTGCTGTTCCAGGGCGGCGCGCTGTTCAGCACGCTGACCGTGGGCGAAAACGTCGAAGTGCCGCTGAAGCAGTTCTATCCCGAAATCGATGCCGAGCTGCGCCATGAAATCGCGCGCTACAAGACGATCCTTTCGGGCCTGCCGGAAGAAGCGGTGAGCAAATATCCCAGCGAACTGTCGGGCGGNATGAAGAAGCGCGCCGGTCTGGCCCGCGCGCTNGCGCTCGATCCCGAACTGCTGTTCCTGGACGAACCGACCGCGGGGCTCGACCCCATCGGCGCGGCGGCGTTCGACAACCTTACGCGCGAACTGAAGGAAACGCTGGGTCTCACCGTCTTCCTCATCACGCACGATCTCGATACGCTGCACGAAATCTGCGACCGCGTGGCGGTGCTGGCGGACAAGAAGGTGATCGCGGTCGATACGGTTCCCAATCTGATGGAACTGGACCACCCCTGGATACAGGAATATTTCAACGGGCCACGCGGCCGCGCGGCGCTGACGGCGCAGGCGCTCGACGAACTGCGCAGTCANATGGACAAGCCGCTCGCGGCGAACGTGGTCAAAGCGTTGGACAAACCGCCTGCGGGCAAGGCATAGGGCGAAACCAATGGAAACGCGGGCAAATCACGTTTGGGTGGGGGCGGTGTCGCTGCTGATCCTCGGCGCGCTCGCGCTGTTCATCGTCTGGCTCGCCAGGCTGGGCGGCGGCGNGCAGGACGAATACGACATCTTCTTCAAGCAGTCGGTATCGGGGCTGGCCAATGGCAGCGGCGTCGATTTTTCGGGCGTGCCGGTCGGCCAGGTCACCCAGATCGAACTGTGGGACAAGGACCCCGAATTCGTCCGCGTCCGCATCAAGGTGAAGGACACCGTGCCCATTCTCGTCGGCACCACCGCCACGATCCAGGGCAGCTTCACCGGCGTATCGACCATCACGCTCGACGGCGCGCGCACCGGTGCGCCGCCGATTTCGTGCGAGACGACCGCCTGCACCGAAGGCGTGCCGATCATTCCGCCCACGGCCGGCGGTGGCTTCGGCGCCGTTCTTGCCAGCGCGCCCCTGTTGCTCGAACGGCTGGCCACGCTGACCGAGCGGCTGACCGTCCTGCTCAGCGATCGCAACCAGGAACAGATTTCGCAGATTCTCGCCAATGCCAATGCCGCCAGCGCCGGTTTCGCCGATGCGGCCCCGCAGATGGAACGCACGATGGCGGAACTCCAGGTGACGCTGCGCGAGGCGGCGGAAGCGCTCGACCAGTTCGAAACGGTCACCCGTTCGACCGATCGCATCATCAACCAGGAAGGCGAAGCCATCGCCCGCGATCTTCGCTCGACGCTGGAATCCGCCAGCGGTGCGGCCAAGGCGCTGGAAGACACGCTGAACGATGCCCGCCCAGCGACCAAGCAGCTGACCGAAAGCACGCTGCCCGCGGCAGAGGCGACGCTGCGCGATCTGCGCGCCACCAGCAAGGCGCTGCGCGACGTGACCGAGAAGATCGACGAAAAGGGTGCAGGTTCGCTGCTGTCGAGCCAGCCATTGCCTGATTACAAGCCGTGAGGGGCCTGAGCATGAAAAGCACCATTAAACTTGCCGCGCTGGCTCCGGCGCTGCTGCTGGGCGGCTGCCTCAGCTTCGGCGGCGAAGCGCCCGACAGCCTGCTGACGCTGACGCCCACCGCTATGGTTCCGGCCGGGGCAGGCGCGCCCATGTCGCAAAGCAACGCCATCGCGCTGGTCGAATTCGGATCGACCAAGGCGATCGACGTTACCCGCGTTCCGGTCCAGGTGACCGACACCGAACTGGCCTATCTGCAGGATGCCGTGTGGGTCGATCGGCCCGCGCGCCTGTTCGGTCAGCTGGTTGCCGAAACCATCCGTTCGCGTACCGGCCGCATGGTCGTCGATGGCGACGATCCCGGCGTCGGCGCGATCGACCGGCTGCACGGCACGCTGCGCAGCTTCGGCTATGACGCGCGCAGCAGGGATGTGGTGGTCGTGTTCGATGCGGTCCGCAACGGCGCTTCGTCCAATGTGACGACGCGGCGGTTCGAATCGCGCGTTCCCGTCGCAGCGCCGGAAACGGCCTTCGTCGGTCCGGCGCTCAATCAGGCGGCCAACGATGTCGCGGGCCAGATCGCCGACTGGGTCGGCCAGGGCGCCTAACGCGTCGCGGCCAGCGTCGTAAAAACCTGCGCGGCCGAGAAATCGTCGGCCCGGCGTTTGCGGACGGCTTCCGCCTCTTCGTCCCGGCCCCACCTGTCGGCCTGCCATTCTTCCTCGAGGTTGGCGTCCCGCCACAATGCCATGGGATCTTTGACGGCTTCGTCGCTCGCCAGCAGCGCAATGCACAGCGACGCGGCAAGCGAGGCCATGGCCGTCACGCCTGCCAGCGCGAAATCGTCCAGCGTTTCCAGATGATGGCGCAGCGCCGCCAGCGTTTCTTCCGCCTGCGGGCGATGGACGATCCCGCTCACGCGCTGGAACCGCATGCCGAACCGACCTTCCAGATGTTCGACCAGCGGCTCCCACCGGTCCTGCTGATGGCGANANAGCGCATCTTCGGGATCGGCGCGGTAACACAGCGTGTCGGTCTCGGCATAACCGATCAGCTTGTCGATCGCCGCGTCCCGGTCCGCCCGGACGATGTCGATGGCGAAATCCGCGTGGTCGCGAAACAGGAACAGCCCGGGGTCGATCTTGTCGCCCTGATCCTGCCATTCGCTCGCCAGCGCATTCGCCAGAACGCGGCTCGGCACGATCTGCGGCTGCTTGCTGCCCTGCGTTCGGATGGCCCGGCCATCCAGCGAAACCTGCCAGCCGCCATCCACTTCGTCGACGGANACGTCCTTGTANAACCGCTTCACTTGCGGCTGCTCCANCGCTTGGCGAGCGTGGTCGGCACGATGAANACGCCCACCAGCCCCAGCGCCATNAACAGGTAACCGAGCATTTCAGGGAACGGCAGGACTTCGCCCAGNATCANGGCCCCGANCACACCCAGCAACAGGCCGGACAGGCGCATCGCCTGAATNGCAAGGAACCGGGTTTTGGCGGGATCATGCTGGTCCACGGATCATCTCTCCTAATTGCGCTGCCGTATCGGCCACCGCGCTGGCCCCGGTGTCGAGCAGTTCCTGCGCTTCGTGATAGCCCCACGAAACGCCGATCGCCCGCACGCCTGCGGCCACCGCCATTTCCATGTCGAAACTCGTATCGCCGATCATCACGGCCTCGCCCGGTGCCACTCCCGCTTCGACCAGGGCGGCTTCCAGCATCGCCGGATGGGGCTTGGATGGATGGCGGTCGGCCGTCTGCAATGAAATGAAGCGATGGCGGATGCCATGCGTGTCGAGGCATGAATGCAGGCCGCGATCGCTCTTGCCCGTCGCCACGGCCAGCAGCCAGTCTTCGGCCGCCAGTTCCTCGATCAATTCGGCAATTCCGGCAAACAGCGGCTCGCGCAGTCCGCCCGACTGGCGCAGGTCGCGAAATCCGGTCTTGTATGCTTCCACCACCGCATGGCGCTGTTCGTCGCTGACATTCGGCGCCAGCTCGCGCAGCGCATAGGGCAGGCTCAGCCCGACCATCCGGCGCACATGGTGCCGGTCGGGTGCGGCCAGTCCATTGCTGGTAAAGGCCAGTTCCATCGTCTCGCAGATCGCGGCCTGGCCATCCACCAGCGTCCCGTCGCAATCGAACACCACCAGCCTGCTCATGCGGCATTCCCGCCGATCGCTGCGGCCAGCGCTTCGTTACCGTTCCCGGCAAGACCGGCGACGATCGCCGCGCGCTCTGCCGGGGTGCGCTTCTGCGATAACTTGAAGGTCGGGCGCCATTCGCGCACCTCCATTTCGAAACCGACGATGGCCTTGAACAGCCCGTTCCACATCGGTTCGCTCGCCTCCCCGGCGCTCCAGCGATCGCCTTCGATGCGGCGTTCGTGCATGTCGATCAGATCGTAAAGCAGCGTGTCGAGTTCGCCATCCGCGATGCGCCGCACCGGGCCTTCCATCTCGATTGCGACATAATCCCAGGTCGGCACCGTATCGCGGTTGTCGTACCATCTCGGCGAAACATACCCGTCTGGCCCGTTGACCACGGCGAGGGCGGTTGCTCCCTCCAGCGAACGGGTCAGGGCATTGCCCCGGGCAAGGTGGAACTGCAGCCGGTTCTCGTCGCGCATGACAAAGGGGGTATGGGCAACCCGCGGCCCTTCGGGCGTGGTCAGAAACACCATGCCGAACGCCGCCCGGCCGATCCATTCGCGCATCAGCGCATGATCCTCGCTTCTGAAAAGCGGGTTGGGATGCATCAGCGCTTGCCCTTGGGCTTCGGCTTGCCGCTGGCTGCGCCACGTGCGCGCCGCGGCGAACGCTGCGACTTGCGGAAGTTTTTCGCGTGCTGGCGCGCCTGCTGCTTCTTTTCCTCGCGGCTCTTGGGCGGCGGATCGTCGCGCATGGGGGTGGCGTCGCTGGCGTTCACATCGAAACCCAGCTGTTCGAGCGATGCGGCGAAATGTTCGGGCAGTTCGGCCGTTACGTCCAGCTTGCCGCCATCGGGACTGTCGATGATCAGGCGCCGCGCATGCAGGTGCATCTTGCGGCTGATGGTCCCGGTAAGGAACGCATCCTTGCCGCCGTATTTCCCGTCGCCCACGATTGGATGGCCCATGGCCGCGCAATGGACGCGCAACTGGTGGGTTCGCCCGGTCATCGGCTGCAGTTCCAGCCAGGCGGCTTTCTTGCCCGCGCTGTCGACCACGCGATATTTGGTCTTCGCAGCCTGCCCGTCTTCATGGTCGACATGCATCTTCTCGCCGCCCGAACCGGGCTGCTTGGCCAGCGGGGCCTCGATCACGCCTTCGCGGATATCGGGCACGCCGATCACCAGCGCCCAATAGACCTTCTTGGCGGAACGGCCCGAAAACCGCTTGGAAAAGAACGATGCGCTGCCCGGTGTGCGCGCCACCAGCAGCACGCCGCTGGTGTCCTTGTCCAGCCGGTGGACCAGCCGCGGGCGCACCTCGTCCTCACCCGGCGCATAGGCATCGAGCAGGCCATCGACGTGGTTGAACGTGTTGGTTCCGCCCTGCGTGGCAAGGCCCGGCGGCTTGTTCAGTACCAGCGCGCCCTTGGTCTTGGTGATGACCATGCCTTCGGCCTGCTCGATTTCGGCAGGCTTCAGCTCGCGCTTGGTCTTTTCCTTCTTGTGCGGCGCATCGCCGCCCGGGGGCACGCGGATCTGCTGGCCCTGCTCCAGCCGGTCGTCGGGCTTCACCCGCTTGCCGTCGACGCGCACCTGACCGGTGCGGGCCCATTTGCTGACCGTGCCGAAGCCGACCTGCGGCAGGTGGCGCTTGAACCAGCGGTCCACCCGGATGCCATCGTCATCGGCCTCGACCGTGAAACTACGCACTTCGTCGGAAGTCTTCATCCTGCCATCCTCATTACACCAAGGCCTACCATCAGTCCGGTGATGCCAAGCGCGATCGACAGGAAGGCGTAAAGCAGGGCGAACAGGTACTGACCGCGTTCGATCAGCAGCACCATTTCAAGGCTGAAGGCGCTNAANGTCGTGAAGCCGCCCAGCAGGCCCACGCCCANCAGCAGGCGCAGCTGTTCGCTCCCGCCCGATCCGTGGCGCGCCAGCCATCCGGCCAGCAGGCCCATGAACAGGCTGCCCGCGGCATTGGCGGCCAGCGTTGCGAACGGGAAAACGCTGATGATCGGGGCGCCCAGCCAGCTGGTCATGGCACGGCCAAGCTGCCAGCGGAGCACCGCACCGACCCCGCCGCCCAGAAAGACGTGCAGCGCTGCGACGAAGGGAGAAAAGGAGGACATCGCCGGTGCCCTTAGCCGCCATTTGCGCGTTCGTCATCCCGATGCACGCGCCCGCATCTGCGATTGCTACAAAGACTTGCCATTTACGGAGCGAATCCGTATGTGCGCACCCGTTCGAGCCGATCCGGAACGGATTCGGCGCGTATTTCGTTCTATTGGCGAAACCGTTTCAAGGAGGCAAAACCCGCTGCGCGGGCTCTGGCCCGCAAGTTGAGGTATTGAAGTTTATGCAGATCATGGTTCGCGATAACAATGTCGACCAAGCTCTCCGTGCGCTCAAGAAGAAGCTGCAGCGTGAAGGCGTATATCGCGAAATGAAGCTGCGCCGCCACTACGAAAAGCCCAGCGAAAAGCGCGCCCGTGAAAAGGCTGCCGCCGTTCGCCGCGCCCGCAAGATGGAACGTAAGCGCATGGAACGCGACGGCATCAAGTAAGTCGCTATTGCGGCTGCCACGAAGCTAAGCCATGAGGGCGCGGAGAAATCCGCGCCCTTTGCGTATCAGGACACTTTTTCATGACCGAGATTACCCGCGTTCCTCTCCAGCCTATCAAGAAAGGCTCGCTGACCAAGCTCTGGCTCGGCGTCGCGGTGGCCGTTTTGCTGGGTGCCGGCCTTGCCTGGGCCGCCATTCCCAAGGGGCTGGATGTCGAAACGGTAACCGCTGGCACGGGCGATTCGCCGAAAATGGGCGACGTGGTGTTCGTGAAGTATGTCGGCAAGCTTGCCGACGGGACTGAATTCGATCGCTCGCAGCCGCTGCCGATCCCGCCCGGCCTGTTCCCGGAAGGTAATCCGCTTCTGCTCGAAGAAGGGGCGATCATCGATGGCTTCATCGAAGGGCTGACGCAGATGCAGAAGGGCGGCAGCTACGTCCTCACCATTCCGGCGGAACAGGCTTATGGCGCCGAACCGCCTCCCGGTTCGCCGATCCCACCCAATGCCGATCTGACCTTCGATGTCGAAGTCGTCGATTTCATGAGCCGGGACGATTTCCAGGCCCGTGCCAATGCGCTCCAGCAGATGATGGGCCAGCAGCAGCAGGGCCAGCCGGGCGAACCCGGCCAGCCGGTGCCGCCACCCGCCGAATAACCGATACGGGGGGAGGTCGCATGAGCCAGCCCGGCGATCCGCATACGTCCTCCCTCCATTCCGACTGGCCGCTTCGCCCGTGGGGCCTTGCCGCCCTCCTGGGGCTGGCGGGCTTCGGCGTGTATTTCCTTGCCGAATGGAATGCGGATGTGTGGGCGCCGTGGCGTGCCGCGCTGACCGCTGGCCTGGCTTTCGGGTCGCTCGCTCTCGCTTTCACCATCGATCGCGGCCGCTGGAAACAGCCGCTCGCCTTTGCCGCCATCGTGGCGCTGATCATGGGCGGGATCGCCTGGCGCGTCGCACTGGCCAGCGAAACCCATGTCGATGCGCCGTTCTGGTTCGCCGCCGGGATCGTCGCCATCGCGCTTGCGCTGCCGCTGTTCCAGGCCGGTTTCCATCGCCGGCGCTGGCATACTTCCTACGATGAAACGCATTTCCACGTCTGGACCGATGCCATTTGCGTGGCAGGGGCGCTCGCCTTCGTCGGGCTTTCTTGGCTCCTGCTGTTTCTCCTCGCGCAGCTTTTTGCCGCCATCAAGATCGATGTCCTGAAGACGCTCGTCGATCAGGGCTGGTTCGGCTGGACCTTTTCGGGCGCTGCCTTCGGCGCCGCGCTCGGCGTATTGCGCAATCAGCTCAGGATCATCGGCACGCTCCAATCGGTCGTGATGCTGGTCTTCTCGATCATCGCCGTGCCGCTGGCGGTCGCGCTCGTCATATTCCTGCTGGCCGTNGTGGCCAGCGGCATTTCGGTNCTGTGGAANGCGACNGAAAGCCCCACGCCGCTTCTGCTCTCATTCGCCGCGGCCTGCTTNGTGCTGGTCAATGCCGTGGTCCGCAANGGCNATGCNGAAGCGAGCGGNAACCNNGTGCTGCGCTGGGCNGCGCTGGTCCTCGCGCTGGCGATCCTTCCGCTGGCGCTGCTCGCCGCGATCTCNACCGGNACGCGTATCTCCGAATACGGCCTCAGCCCGGAACGGCTGTGGGGNGTCATCGCGGTGGCGGTGGCNGTGGCTTACGGTGNCGCCTATTTCATCGCTCCGATCCGCGGCCGGATGGCGGGGNCCNTGGCCGGCTGGATGGACNGCGTGCGAACNGCCAATATGCACCTNGCNGTCGGCACCTGCGTGCTCGCCTTCNTCCTTGCCCTGCCGCTGTTCGATTTCGGGGCGATCTCCACGCGCAACCAGCTCGCCCGGCTCGAATCGGGGGCGGTCATTGTTGAAGACTTCGATTTCGCTGCCTTGCGCTGGGATTTCGGCGATGCCGGGCGGCAGGCGCTGGCTCGCCTTGCCAGACGCGGCGGGCCGGTGGGGGAACTGGCGCAGGCCGCTGCCGCTCGCCAGACCCGTTATTACGGGCGGCCCGATCCCGATCCGGAACTTCGCATGACTTTCGACGATCCAGCGCTTGAGTCGCGCCTCGAAGCGTATGTTCGGGACCATTCATACAGTTGTTTTGACATGTGTATCGGTGTCGATTTGGGCGAAATTGGCGGTGCGCGGCAGGTCGCCCTGCTGCAGGGCTCCACCTATACCCGCCTCATCGTGCCCGCATCCGGCCCTCTCACCGAAGCGCCGCCCCCGGCGTCCACGCCCCCGATTTCCGCCGATTCCGCTGTGGAAGTGCGCCCGGTCGAGCGCCGCTACATCGTCGTCGACGGCCAGCCTTTCGGCCCGCCGCTGGACTGATGCGCGATGCCGCTTGAAGCAGGCCCCCCGCACCGCTAACGCGCGCGGTATGTCAGTTACACGCGAAGAAGTGGCCAAGATCGCCTCACTCGCCCGCATCAAGATGGGCGAGGATGAACTCGAACGCATGGTGCCCGAACTCAACGGGATCCTTGCCTGGGTCGAACAGCTGGGCGAGGTCGATTGCTCCGGCGTCGAACCGATGACCGCGGTCATCCCCAATACGTTGCGCCTGCGCGACGATGTGGTCGATGCCGACCCGAAGACCGCCGGCGGGCGCCGCGACGATGTGCTCGCCAACGCCCCTGCTGCGGAACACGGCTTCTTCGGTGTGCCCAAGGTGATCGAATAATGAGCGATATTCTCGACTTAGGCGTCAAGGACATTCGCGACGGGGTGGCCAAGGGCGACTTCACCGCGCGCGAAGTGGCAGATGCTTTCAATACCGCCGTCGCTGCCGCGAGCGAACTCAACGCATTCATCGTGACAACACCCGACCACGCCACGGCGGCCGCCGACGCGGTCGATGCGCGGCGCGAAAAGGGCGAAGATCTCGGCAAGATGGGCGGCGTGCCGATCGGCATGAAGGACCTGTTCGCCACCAAGGGCGTACAGACCACCGCGGCAAGCCACATCCTCGAAGGCTTCACCCCGCAATATGAAAGCACCGTGTCGCAGAATCTCTGGGATGCAGGCGCGGGCATGCTGGGCAAGCTCAATCTCGACCAGTTCGCCATGGGCAGCTCGAACGAGACCTCCTATTTCGGCAATGTCTCGTCTCCTTGGAAGAAAGGCGGCACCAATGCCGCGATGAGCCCGGGCGGGTCGTCCGGCGGTTCGTCGAGCGCCGTCTCCGCACGCATCGCACCGGCGGCGACCGGCACTGATACCGGCGGATCCATCCGACAGCCTGCTGCCTTTACCGGCATCTGCGGCATCAAGCCGACCTATGGCCGATGCAGTCGCTGGGGTGTAGTGGCCTTCGCCAGCAGCCTCGACCAGGCCGGCCCCATGGCGCGCAGCGTCGAAGATTGCGCAATCATGCTCGAGGCGATGGCCGGTTTCGATCCGAAGGATTCGACCAGCCTGGAAATGGACGTGCCAGCCTGGGAATCCGGGCTCGACGCGAACCTCAAAGGCAAGAAGATCGGCATTCCCAAGGAATACCGCATGGACGGCACCGACGAGGAAATCCTCAAGAGCTGGGAGCGGGGCAAGGAATGGCTGCGCGATGCGGGCGCTGAGATCGTCGATATCTCTTTGCCGCATACCAAATATGCGCTGCCTGCCTATTACATCGTCGCACCTGCCGAAGCGTCGAGCAATCTGGCGCGCTATGACGGCGTTCGTTATGGCCTGCGCGATCTCCCCGACGGGGCGGGGCTGCAGGATATGTACGCCGCCACCCGCGCCGCCGGTTTCGGAGATGAGGTCAAGCGCCGCATCCTGATCGGCACTTATGTGCTGAGCGCAGGCTTCTACGATGCCTATTACACGCAGGCGCAGAAGATCCGCACGCTCATCAGCCAGGATTTCTCCGCAGCGTTCGGCGAATGCGACGCGATCCTTGCACCGACCACGCCGACGGCCAGTTTTCCGCTGGGCGAAAACCAGGACGATCCGCTGGCGATGTACCTGAACGATGTCTTCGCGGTCCCGGCCAGTCTCGCCGGTCTGCCCGCGATGAGCGTGCCGGCCATGCTCAACGCCGACGGTCTTCCGCTTGGCCTGCAGATCGTTGGCAAGCCCTTCGACGAACAGGGTGTGCTGAATGCCGGGCTGGCGATCCAGCAGCGCGCCGGGTTCGAGGCAAAGCCGGAGAAGTGGTGGTGAACGAGGCCATCTTCACACTCGTAGCCGCCGTGGCGGTTCTCGGCGTGATGGCGGTGCCCGCAATCCTTTCGAGGCGCATCAGCCACGGCGAGGCACGTTTCAAGAGCGACAATGGAAAGTCGAAAGACGATGACTGATTATCGTATTCAGGGCGCAACGGGCGAATGGGAAGTCGTGATCGGCCTGGAAGTCCACGCGCAGGTCACGTCCAACGCCAAGCTGTTTAGCGGCGCCAGCACGGCTTTCGGTGCCGAGCCCAACTCGCAGGTCAGCCTTGTCGATGCGGCGATGCCCGGCATGCTTCCGGTTCCCAACCGCGAATGTATCCGCCAGGCCGTGCGTACCGGCATGGCAATCGAGGCGCAGATCAACAAATACAGCCGGTTCGATCGCAAGAACTACTTTTATGCCGATCTTCCGCAGGGCTATCAGATCAGCCAGCTCTATCACCCGATCGTGGGTGAGGGGCAGCTGCTGATCGATGCAGATGAAAAGGCCGGTATCCCGGAGGACAAGGTCATCGGGATCGAGCGCATCCATGTCGAGCAGGACGCCGGCAAGTTGATGCACGATCAGCACCCCACCATGTCCTACGTCGATCTCAACCGCAGCGGCGTGGCCTTGATGGAAATCGTGTCCAAGCCCGACATGCGCAGCCCCGCCGAAGCCGGTGCCTATGTGCGAAAGCTGCGTTCGATCTTGCGCTATGTCGGCTCATGCGATGGCAACATGGAAGAAGGGTCGATGCGCGCCGACGTGAACGTCAGCGTGCGCAAACCGGGCGAGGAATTCGGCACGCGGACCGAAACGAAAAACGTCAATTCGGTGCGCTTCGTCATGCAGGTCATCGAATACGAGGCGAACCGACAGGTCGATGTGCTGGAGAACGGCGGCACGGTCGATCAGGAAACGCGCCTGTTCGATGTCGCGAGTGGCACGACGCGCACTATGCGGAGCAAGGAAGATGCGCACGACTACCGCTATTTCCCCGACCCGGACCTCCTGCCGCTGGAACTGGAAGACGGCTTCCTCGACGATTGCCGTGCGAGCCTGCCCGAACTGCCCGATGCCAAGCGCAAGCGGTATGAGAATGAGCTCGGTCTGACGCCGTACAACGCGCGCGAACTGACGGCGGAG